>ERZ1090879.213-NODE-213-length-39202-cov-30.042915_pt1 | contig 39202 bp, 60 predicted proteins | sample MGYA00478472_ERZ1090879 | MGnify/ENA primary metagenome ERZ1090879 (study PRJEB33644, sample SAMEA5815723) | chicken gut metagenome | biome: Chicken; feature: Gastrointestinal Tract; material: Caecum | place: Ireland | collected 2019-01-01 | study: A study of the... | reverse complement strand
ACCTGTACAAAAAAACGTACATTGGCGGATATAACTATGAACATTTCACGCTCGCAGACAATTACAGCATAACCGAACAACGGCGCAAAGAGATTGAGGCGCAGTACGATCCGAACTCGGTATGGTATAGGCGCGATATACTCGGGCAAAGGTGCGTTGCGGAGGGGCTGGTGTATCAGCAATACGCTGATAATCCAGACGATTACGATATATCAGCTGTCAACGCAGTTGATATTATGTCAATCAATATAGGCGTTGACTTTGGCGGCACAGGCTCGGCGCACGCGTTTGTTGCTACGGGATTTTGCAGGCGGTTTGAAAAGGTCATACCGCTTTACAGCCAGCGCATAACGGAAGCGATAGACCCCGAACAGCTCAACCAAAGATTTGCGGATTTTGTGAAAGTAGTGTATAATCAATACAGGAAGCCGATGAACGTTTATGCCGACAGCGCGGAGCAGGTGCTGATACGGGGATTGCGTAAGGTAGGCGTTACAGAACGTCTACCTATCGTGATTCACAACGCCCGTAAATTGCCCATAAACGACAGAATACGGCTGGTTAATAAACTTATAGCACAGGGGAGATTTGGCGTCCACACGAACGCTAAATCGGTTAAAACGGCATTATGCGAGGCGTTATGGAATCCGAAGAAGGACGATGAGCGGCTGGATACAGGTGTTACTGACATAGATTCTATTGACGCTCTCGAATATTCGATTGAACCTTTCTTTGGCGATTTAAGCAGGATATAAAAAACGGAGGGAAACAATGAACCTGAACGACATTTTGAAACAAGTATCGGGGCGAGCCGATATGACGTACTACGATAACGCGAGTTACGTCGAGCAATGGTGGCGTTGGTATCGTGGGAAAGTTGATGATTTTCACAGCTACAAGATATGGACGGGCAAGCGGTTTGTGCCGATGGAACGTTTTACGCTTGCCATGGCAAAAAAAGCGTGCGAAGATTGGGCGAACCTGCTTATCAACGAAAAAACGGACATCACGCTCGGCGACGAACACTCGCAGCAGGTGCTGAACGGAATTTTCGAGAGCTGTAATTTTTGGCGCAAGGCGAATGACGGCGTGGAAAAGTGCTTCGCGCTGGGCGGAGGTGCGTTCGTCGTATCGGCGGACTTGACATCGGACGAAAACGGCGACGTAATCGAAAGTAACGCTGCAAAAATCAAGGTATCGTTTATCAACGCGAAGAAAATTCGGCCTATTACGTTTGAAGACGGCGACATTACGGAATGCGCGTTTATCAAGGTGGGAAACAAGCGCACAACGATTGCCGTACACCTGAAAGACGCGGACGGAACGTACAAGATACACAACATCGTTTGTGACGGAGACAGCGAGGACGCGCTGTCTATCCGCGAGGACGATTATTACATCTTCGACACGAAAAGCACGTTACCGTGGTTTTACGTTTTCCGCCCGAACATCGCGAATAACATTGAGATTGACAGCCCGCTCGGGATAAGCGTTTTTGCGAACGCTATTGATTTACTGAAAGAAATCGATATTGTATTTGACAGCTATCAGAACGAGTTTGTTCTTGGCCGTAAACGTATTTTTGTAAACGTGCGGAATACTGTAATCAACCGTAACGGAGAAGAGCAGGAAGTATTTGACAGTAACGACGTGGCGTTTTACGTTTTGCCTGAAGCTGACGATGACGACGGCGTGTTTATCAAGACCGATACGCAGGAATTACGAGTTGCGGAACATGAAACAGCATTGCAGAACCTGTTGAACCTGTATTCATACGCGTGCGGGTTTGGTACAAATCACTACAAGTTCAACGGCGGCAGCATTGCAACGGCTACGCAGGTAGTTAGTGAAAATAGCGATTTGTTCCGCAACCTGAAAAAGCACGAGATAATCATTGAAGAAGCATTGCGCACAATCGTCAAGGCAGTTGCCTATGCCGTAAACACGTTCACAAGCGAAAGCATGAACGACAGCGAGATACAAATCCAGTTCGATGACAGCATTATCGAGGATAAGCAGGGCGAAATGGCGAACGACCGCCTCGACGTGAGTATGGGCGTAATGAGCAAAGCGGAGTTCCGCGCAAAGTGGTATGGCGAAGACCTCGAAACGGCACAACGCAAAATCGATGAGATGAGCAGCTTTACCATAATTGACACAGAGCCGTACACAGACGGCGAAGAAGAGGCTAAAAATGCCGAAAATACCGAAGGACAGTAATGATATGCACTGGTACGTAAAAGGGCGTAAAAAGCCCGTTTGCGGCTGTACAACGGCTTCGGGGCTGCTTGTGGAGATATTGCATGAGCAGTACGGCACTTTCGCCGAGGCGTTGAAGCATATAAACTACGACGAAGAAGCAAGACAAGTGTGCCGAAAGATGATTGACGCGGGGTGCGAATAATGGCGGGAGATAATGCTCACAAGTGGACGGACGAGGAATTGAAACGCCTTGAAAGGCGTATCAATTCCGAATACACAAAGGCGTATCAGGAAATACGAAAAGAAATGGCGGACATCATGCACAAAATCGATACCACGCCAAACATGACGCTCGCGCAAAAAATGACGGCGATGAACAAATACAACCGCTTGGAAAACCTTTCTAAGCAGATGGCGGGCGTTCTGCACGACACAAACAAAACCGCGCAGGGCTTCATCGCGTCGAGTATGCAAAACGTGTACAAAGAGAATTACAATTTTGCAGCGGGGCAGCTTGGCTTTTCCACGCTGGATAATACCGCCGTAAAAAACATTCTGACGAAAGAAGTAAACCCGTTCACGAAGCTGTCTATCGCGGGCGAGCTTGACAAGCAAGCAATCATGCGGAAGCTGGAAAGCGAACTGACTACCGCTATTTTGAAGGGCGAAAGCATTCCTAACATCGCGAAACGCTTAAAAAACGTTTCCGAAGGCTATCTCGGCGATACTATCCGTATCGCACGCACAGAGACAACGCGCGTGGAAAACAGCGCGAAACAAAACGTAGGCGACGAAGGGAAGCGGCTCGGTTTCGAGATGTGGAAACGTTGGGTAGCGACGAGTGACGCGCGCACGCGCCCCGACCACGCAGCAGCAGACGGGCAGGAAGTGCCAAACGATGAGCCGTTCATGGTTGGTGGTGAGGAGATGATGTATCCTGGGGATATATCGCTCGGCGCGAGTGCGTGGAATGTCATACAGTGCCGTTGCACAATGGTAAATTTCATGAGGGAGGAATAACGTGAAATACACGATTTTATCGCGGGCAGAAAGTCCCGAAAGATACGTTTGGGAAGACGGCGTATTGAGGAAAAAATACCTTGTATCAGAGACAGACGACGGCGTTTATTTGGCAGACACAAAGACCATCAACGCAACCGTCCAGCCAAAATTTTTTTACAAGTCCGCCGTTTTCCACACGCCCGAAGAAGCAGAAGCCGTATAAACGGCTTCATTTTTTTATTCGTAAAACAAATATTTTCATCGGCTATTTTATGTGAAATTCCTTTCACATTGTTTTCACACAATTTTCACAATTATATAATGTCAATTATTATTATATATTTTTTATTTTTTATGTATGAAAAGTGTAGGATAGAACATACATTTACTATAAAGTCCCTATAGAAGAAAATTATATAGGGGGGTTTTAGGGAAATGTACTCATTTACTACACGAGAGAAAAATATCCTACACAAGAAAAAAATTTTGCAAAAGTATTGACATTTTGCGGGAAGTCGGCTATAATAAGAGCGAAAAAAATTTCCTCGTGCGCGTGGAGGTTTAACAGCGCGCCTTCCCGAAAGTGAGAGTGAACTCACGTTTAAGCAAAATCAGGGGAGCGGAGAAAATTCAGTAAAATGGAAGAGTTGCAGGAACTGTTCGGCGAAAACACTTTGAGCTATGCGGACTTTGAGGCTAAGCTCGCGGAAAAGGGCATTAAACTCGCGAACCTGAAAGCGGGCGGGTATGTGGATAAGAGCAAGTATGACAAGCTCGCGGGGGAGTACGCAAAGTACAAGACCGAGAACGACGTGAGCAAGTATGCGGACTATGATACCATCAAGGCCGAGCTGGAACAACTGAAAGCGGAAAAGGCAGACGCGGAGCTTACAAAGCAGGTCGCGGAAGCGAATATCGATAGCAAATTTCAGCGGTTTGTTTTGTCCGAAGTAAAGGCACTTGTCACGGACAAGAAAGATTTTAAGACTTGCCTTGCGGAGTATGTGAAAGCGAATCCACAGTTTGTCGTAAACGTGCAGCGGCAAGGCGTGTTTCAGCGGGGCTCGCAAGCGAATTTTGAAAACGGCGGCGGACAGGGCAGCACCTCGACCAACAAGAAGATGAACGACATTTTGAGAGGAGCAAGAAAATCATGATTACAAGACAGAATGCAGAAGCGCTTTTCAGCGAAGACATCGTAACGGAGATTATCGAGGGCGTAACGAAGCAGTCTGCGGCGCTGAGAATGTTCAGACGGCTGCCTAACATGTCGAGCAACATCATGCGTATGCGTGTGCTTGACGCGCTGCCCATGGCGTACTGGGTAAATGACAGCACGGACAACGGAAGGAAGCAGGTTACGAACGCCGCATGGGCGAATAAGTACATTGTCCCTGCCGAAATTGCGGTTATCGTGCCTATCAAGGAAGACGTGCTCGATGACGCGAGTATCGATATTTGGGGCGAGATTCGCCCGCGCCTTGTCGAGGCAATCGGTAAGAAAATCGACCAGGCGATTTTCGTCGGCGTAGATAAGCCTTCGGCATGGCGTGCAGACCTGCTTTCGTCTATTGCACAGGCGGGCGCGTATGTATCGCAGGGCAGCGGTACGCTGTATTCGGCTATCAATGACGCAATGGTCAAGGTCGAAGAAAGCGGCTATAATCCTACGGGTATTGTCGGCGGCGTGGACGTCAAAGGCAAGTTCCGCATGATGTTGGACACTGCAGGTCAGCCTATCAAGGGTACGGAAATTGACGAGCTGCCGAAGGCGTACATCGACAACGGCGCATGGGATAAGACCAAGGCGCAGATGATTGTCGGCGATTTCACGCAGGCGGTGTATTCTATCCGTCAGGATATTACCTACAAGGTGCTCGACCAGGCGATTATTCAGAATCCTTCCGACGGCGAGATTATGTATAACCTCGCGCAGGAAGATATGGTCGCACTTCGCGTTGTTATGCGTCTTGGCTGGGAAATTCCTAATCCTATCACGGCACTCCAGCCCGATGAAACGGTGCGCTTCCCGTTCGCAGCAATTCAGGCGGCTTCGGCGCTTACCACGCAGACCACGACCTTTACGGTCACGGATGACGGCTCTACGGGCTATGTGGAAGGCGCACGTGTCAGCTTCGGCGGCATGGTTGCAAAGACTAATGCTTCGGGCGTAGCAACGTTTAAGACGCAGAACGGCGTGTATCAGTACAAAATCACGGCTAACGGGTATCAGACGTACACGGGCAGCGTAACCGTTGACGGCACGGAAGCTGTCGCAGTAACGCTTTCGGCGAAGTCGTAAAAAGGAGAAAAATAGGCTATGACGTATGCGGACTATATGTTCTACGTGAACGATTACAAGGGCATTTTGATTACTTCCGCCGACGACTATGCCTATTTTGCAGAGCGGGCGGGCGACGAGCTCGCCCATTTTGCTACGCGCGTATCTGCGGAAGATACCGAAGCGCAAAACGCCTTAAAACGCTGTTCTTGTCGTATTGCGGACATTCTGTACGGGGATTGGAAACAATCGAAAAACGGAGTGTCGAAAATATCAAGCGAAAGCGTTAGCGGGTATTATTCGGTATCTTACGCTACGCCGACTTACGGGCAGGTGCGGCTGCAAATAAATAGCGCTATCGCATTATATCTTGTGCGATACGTCCTCGGCGCGCGAAGGGTGATGATGTGAAACAGGAAGTGCGCATTGAAAATAATGTGCAGCTTGTCGTCGAAGAATTGCAAAAGGCTACCGACCGCGCGTTGTATGCAATAGGCATAAAGGCCGTGGAAGGAAGCGTAGACGCTATAACGGGTAAATACAATATACCGTCGGCGGTCGATACAGGACGGCTTCGGGCGAGCATTTCGTTTATCACGGAAACGGAAAGCGGAGATAGCGGGATGAGCGTTCCGTCGTCTGCGCCAAAAGATAAGCTAAGCGGAAAGGCAGAGAAGAATACCGTTATTGTAGGGTCGAATGTGGAGTATGCCGAATACGTTCACAACGGAACAAGCCGCATGGCCGCAAGGCCGTTCCTTCGCGAAGGGATAGACCAAACGAAAGATAAAATGGAAGAGCAAGTGCGCAAAATATTTGAGGGGAAGTTATAACGGCCTATGGCAATGGACGATTATTTTTACGTTTGTAACAAGTTGGAAAGCGTAACCGTATCGGACGGCTTAGGCGGGTATAAGACCGTCGAATACGAGGGCATAGAGTTTAAGGGGCTTGCCGTGCGTAAAAGTAGTGCTGAACAGCTCATCGGTGCGCTACGCGGGCAGGAAGAAATACAGTACACGTTCCATACATACGCCAACGTTCCCTTGAAGAAAGATGACAAAGTAAAGTTCATGGAGGGCGGCGTAGCAAAGTATATCCGACTGACGAGCAATGAGCAGGTGAACACCGAACAGAGCGAGCAGACGGACTGGAAAAGCTATTCGGCTGAAAGCTATACGCCGATTTTTGAGTGATTTATGGGCAACATCTTAAAGGTCGGTCAGCTTCTGTTTCAATGGCTTTCGCAGTTCGCGACGACGTATCGCGGCGTATTGCCAGCAGGCGTAACGCCCGAAAAGAAATACTTGCAGTATGACGGGTACGTCGATTATTTCGCTACGCAGTTCATTTTGCCCGTGCAGATATACACGCTCGGTACGACGAGCTATGGGGGCGTGTTAGAGATCGCGGATAAGATTTCCGAGGCCGTAACAGAGGCAGGAACGCTCATCGGCGATGATACGGTAAAAATCAAAATCGACAAAGGCTCGCCGTTTTATCAGGACAAAGAGGACGAAGACGAAACGGTACGGGCTGGTTATGTAAATCTAATCATTACAGTTTACGGAGTATAGAATGAAGACGGGATTAACTTCGAACACCATTACGAATTTACAGCTCAACGCGGGCGTGCTTTTGACGTCCTACACGAAGGGCGAAGATATTGACGCGGCAGACATTATCGGCGCAACGCGCGGCGGCGGTAGTTTTACCGCTGTTCCTACCGTTCATCAGGTATCGGTAGACGGCGCGCCTACCTATGTGAAGGGGCTGGAGCGTGTCGATGATTGGGTCGTCACGATGAATACGACTATGCTTGAATTTAGCGACGAGGGTATCGCTCGTGCGCTTGGCGCGGGCGTTACTAAGACGGAAAGCGGTTCGGGCACGACGAAGGACGTAACGTTCAAGGTAGACCGTACGATCAAGGACGCAGAATATAAGGACATCTATTGGGTCGGCGATTTGTCGAACGGGCAGAACGTTGTTATCAAGCTGAAGAACGCATTGAACATCAGCGGGTTCAGCCTTACCGTATCGGACAGAGGCGAGGGCACCTATCCGCTCGCGCTTATCGCGCATTATACGGTTGATGACCTCGAAACGGCACCGTTTGAGATTACGATTGAGAGGGCGACGAGTGTATGAGAACGGAAGTAGCGATTGACAAGCTGTGCAACATTGCGCCTATTCTTGGCGACCTTACGGAGAAGCTCTCGCGCGACGAGAAGTTCAAAGCGTTCATGGGCGAGAAGGGCGCGCGGAATAATCGGGAGTTCCTTTTTAAGTTCTTGCCGTATGTGTTCAAGAATTACAGAGGAGATGTGTATGCCCTGCTTGCGGCGTGGAATGAAAAGGACGTTGAGGAAGTCAAGGCGCAGTCGTTTGCAAAGACGATCGCAGAAGTGAAAGAGATTTTGAACGACGAGGACTTCCGCAGTTTTTTTTCATCGTCCAGCGCGAGCGACAGCGTTGTGGGCGAATAATCTTTTTCCTGAACGAAATTCGGCATAATAAAATGACGATGAAGGCGGTAGTTTCGTACTTGGACTACCGCCTTAAAGCTAATGAGGAAGAAACGTTATTTCGGGTTTTCGTCGCTGAAAACCTTGCCACAATTTCGGCGGGGCAGAAGTATAAGGAGCGCATGAATTTTATTGAGAAGTACAATAGCATTTGGGGCGTTCCTTCAAAAAGAGATACCCGTTCCGCAAAGAAAATCATAGAAGATACGTTTGCGGCGCGCGGGGTGAAAGTGAAATGGCATAACGGAGAAAGCGAATGAATTTATTTAATTTATTTGCCACGCTAACGCTGGATAACAGCGATTATGAAAAGAAGCTCGACCAAAGCCAAAAATCGGCAGGGTCGTTCTCGTCGAAAGTCGGCACGGCGTTTAAGACAGGCGCGCGCGCTGTGGCGGGGTTCGTCACGGGCGTTGCCGCCGTTGGCGCGGCTATCGGCGGCCTTGTCTTAAACATGGTTGACGCCGGGAGCGAGATTGATGATAATGCGCAAAAGATAGGGTTCTCGACGGAGGCGTATCAGTATTGGGCGTTGGTTATGCAGCGTATCGGCACTGACGCGTCCACTCTGTCACTCGCGATCCGTAACATGACGACGTTCACGCAGAACCTTGCAGACGGTCAAGGCGAAGCGTTATTGACGTTGCAAAAGCTCGGTATCGGCTATGAAGAATTCATGGCGATGACCCCCGAGGAGCAGTTTTACACTCTCATCGACGCGTTGCAGGGCATGACGGACGAGACCGAAAAGACGCAAATCGCGCAGGATATTTTCGGCAACCGTGTTTATCAAGAGCTTTTGCCTTTGCTCGGAATGGAGCAGGGAAGCCTTGAAGATTTGCGAAATGAGTTTGAAAGCCTTGGGCTTATCATGTCCGATGACATGGTCAAGAGCATTGCGGCTGTCGGCGATAAGCTCGACAACCTCGGCAACCTGTTCAAAGTTATGGGGCTGAATATCGCGGTTGATTTCTTGCCCGAGATAAACAATATCTTAGACGCGTTTACGGCACTCGTTACGGGAAGTAGTTCCGTCGAGGACGCTATGCAGATGATAGCAGACTCGTTCGTAAACGTTATTAAGAAAATTGCGAATGCTGCGCCAAACATCATAGAAGCAGCTGGCAATTTAATTTTGAATGTCCTTGTCGGCATTTTGGACGTTATATCAGACCCCGAAGTCGTAGGCGCGTTGTTGAACGTTCTAATGTCGTTGTTAAACACGGCGATTGAGCTTATTCCGACATTATTAAATTCGTTATTGAATTTTGCAACGGCTCTCGTCCTTGCGTTGCTTGACCTCGATTGGAATAATCTTATCAGAACGATTTTGGACGCATTGCTTGAGATCGCGGCCAAATTGATACCAAATTTAATAACGTCGATTTTGGACATATTAGTGGCGTTGATAGAAACGTTGGTAACGGTAATTCCTCAGGCGATTTCTGACCTTTTCGTTTTTGCGTCCGAGCTAATTAAGACGTTGATGAACGTTCTTTTGGAGCTTGATTGGGGCAATTTCTTGGCAAATTTTATCAATACCATACTTGACATTGCCTTTAATATATTGCCAAACGCCATTGTAAATATGCTGTTTTCCGTTTTCGAAACGGTATTCGATTTGTTTTTTACAAAAGAGGGGCGGCAGCTATTCGTTGATTTTGGCAAAAACCTTGCCGAATCACTAATCAATGGTCTTATCAGTGTTTTGGAAAATGGCGTAAACCTTATTATCGACGGGCTAAACAATCTTTTGTCGATAAAGATTGCTGGCAAAGAGATAATAGGAGCAAATATTCCCCATATATCACTTCCCCGTGTGGACTTCGCCGAGGGCGGTATGTTCCCGGAGGGAATGGGTACGCTTTACGCGTTGGCGGGCGAAAGCGGGGCGGAGGTTGTCGCAAGCGGTGCACGCGGTACGGGCGTTGCGAACATTGAACAAATCGCAGACGCGCAGTATATGGCAATGCGCGATTACGATTTGCGCGGAGCAATACAGGAAGCCGCCGTTGCAATCGTCAATGGCATCGTGGACGGATTGAGCGAAACGGACGATGGCAACGGAAACGTTCCTATCATCGTGCAAATCGGAGATAAGAATTTCAATGGCTATATCACAAATGCGGTCAATAGTACGTTGCGTGCACAGGGCAGGAAGAGTTTGAACACCGTCACGGCGTATGGAGGAAAGTGATGTTAAAGATAAATAACATTGATATGGAGTTCCCGCAAATGGGGCGGTCGCCTACAATGGGCTATACCGATGAATACGTTGAAAAGACCATGATAAGCGGAAAGATACGCCGCATTTATAAGGGGCGAAGATTTTCCGCGACGTTCTCGTATGCGTATCTGACTTCGGACGAGCGAGACACGCTGGAAACGTTACTTTCCGCACAGCGGCAGAACGGGTACTTGATTGCGCAAATCGACACGCCGTATGGAACGTATAACGGGCAAGTGATTATGGAATTGAAGAAAGAGCAAACGCGGTTCGTGTACAGCGAGGTATTGCAGGACTATGTGTGGACGAATTGGCAGTTGACGTTGAAGGGAGTGCCGTATGCTGATTGAGGGCGTAAAAATCAATTATGGCGTGGTAGACCAAACAATCGAAGAGGATAACGTCACAAAGTCGAGTAGTGGTAATAGCCCGTATTCCGACCTTGAAAACGTTACGCAAACGTCTACTGACCGTGTACAATTAACGTATTTGGAAAAAAATTATTTCCTCCTTGACGGTTCGCACACGTTCCCCGAGGCGGACGAGGTTTATAACGTCGGTTGGGAAAGCGGGAATTTATCGGACGCGAGCGGCAACATCAACGAATACGTCGAGTTTGAGTTTGATAACCTTCACGGCAGTTACGGAATCCAAATCATGTTCCCGTATAATTGCGTGGCGGATTCGTTCACAATCACGCATTATAACGGCAGTTCGGTCGTTGGCACGCGCACGGTTACGGGCAATACCTCTGCGACATATAGCAATTCCGATGTACGTTTGAACTGGAACAAAATTAGAATAACGTTTACGAAAGTAAACCCACAGCAACGAGTTCGTCTTTTCCAAATCGATTTTGGCGCGGTAGATGTTTACGACGAAGATACATTATTAAGTGTATCTGCAAGTCGTGCAACTGATTTCTCTGGAGATTACGACAACAGCGGCGATTTCACTTTCTCGTTTTTCAATGACGGGCGATTTGGAGTACACGACATCAGCGACTTGCCGATTGGTTTGCAAGAAGGATTGCGCGTCGCTGTTTACATCAGGAAGCATGGTGATACGGCATATACGTTGTTCGGGAATTATTTCAGCGAGAGCACCGTTGTTGAAGAAAACGGGCGTGTCGTAACGGTATCGGGCTATGACGAGCTTTATTCGCTCGGCGATACGACGTATCGAAACGGTATTGTATATCCGAATGGAAGAAGCTTGTACGACTGGGCGCAAGAGATTGCAGATGACGCGGGAATATCATTGACAGTCGACAACGCATTCAAAAATATCATTTCCACGGGCTATATTTCCGAAGTCCCGCACCGTGAGGCGTTGCGTCTTATCGCAGAAGCGGGAAACGGTATTATCGTTGTGGACAAAAACGGGAACATCGCGTTAAAGATTCCGACAGATACGACGGCGGTAACGCTTGGCGTTGATGAAATCGTCGACGGCAGTTATAGTGTCGAGAACTCGGAGAAATACCTCGGCGTGAGCGTGTCAAAATACACGTTCAGCCCCGCAAGCGCGGAGCAGGAGCTCGGGCATTTGGAAGAGATAGGCTTGACCGCAGAACCGCAGGAGATTGAGATAGCGTACAGCGAATACCCCGCCGTTACGTCAACGATACAGGTATTTGTCGATACGACAAGCTCGGCAACGGTCGTCAGCACGAAGATATATGCAGACCGTTGTGTAGTAACGCTCACGGGTACAACGGGCGACACGACGTTTGTAACGGTCACGGGCAAGCCGTATAACAAGGCGACGACAGCGGCCACGGTAGGCAGTACCGCGAAGAATATAAAGACGATTGAGAATAATTACCTTATCACGGGCAATATCGCAAGTAGCGTGGCGAATTATCAGTACAACCGCGTTGTGAATAAGTACAAGCACTCGGCAGAAGTTGTTACGGAAAAAGAATTTGATATTGGTACGCATATCAACCTAAACACTCAAAACAGCGCGTCAAGCGGCGGCGGACAGTATGTTACGCGTGTATCATTTAGCTTGTCGTACGACGATAACGAAATTATAGTAGAGGCAGTCGATGAATAATACAAATCTAAGCCCGCTTATTACAGATAGAAATGCTCAGGACGTCGCTACGCGTACGCAAAAGGGGTTCTACAACGTTTCGGACGTGCAACGGGTAAATTCATACATACAATACCTTTCGGACGTTTTAGGGCTAAATCTGACGGTCAAGGACTTTTCTCTCGGGCAAATCTTGACAAGGGAAGATTTTGATGATATACTTGACAACGTAAACACGATACGCGCGGCTTGGTATGTTTCACATGAAACACCCGCAACACCTATCGCGGTAAATTGGGATTACGTCAAGGCGAACAATCTCGAAAAGATTTTGTATTCGTTGGACGAGTTTTATCAGTCGGTATCGATAGATAAGATTTACAGCGGCACGTTCCGCGCAGGACATCAAATCAAATTCAGAGGTGCGTAATTATGAAAGAAGTTCAGGACAGAATCGTTCAGTTTTCCAACAGATACAAGCTCACAGAAGCGGGCACGGGTACGGAGCTTGGCACTTACGATTTCGAGGAAGTAACGGGCACGGTACAGCAGGCGGGCACGCCCATTGACAAGGAGCTGTTCGATAGTATCCAAAGCGATATTGAGGCGCGCGTGAAATATACGGACAGGTTCGCTGAAATTGACGATGGTTCCCATGTCGCAAGCGCAAATCTTTTGGCGGGAGGTATTTTCTTTTTACAGCTATGAACGAGATTTCAATCATTCAGGGTGATAGCTATGAGGCGACGCTGGAAATATCAGGGTTGACGAATGTTTCTATCGTCGACAAATGCGTGTTTTCGAGTAGCTATTTGGAGATTTGTAAAGAGTTAAATCTATCTTCGGCAGATGAAGCGAAATATATCTTATCGTTCACGGCAGAAGAAACGGCCAAAATGAAGCCGAGTATATCAGATTTCGACATTACGCTTTTCTTCGCCGACGATAGCGTCGCCACGGTTATTTACAAAGGCACAATAAAAATTTTAGACAAAAAGAACAAAGTGATGTGCTATAATGGATAAGCTCAATGTTCGTTTAATACAAGGTAAATTAAGCGGGAGCGTTCAATCGCCGACCTTGCAGGGCAAGCTAAGCCAAACGACGACAATCGTTATGCCACAAAAGCACAACGAATTGGAAAACCTTGATTTTGAGAATAGCGGGCACACAGGATTTGCGAGCGAGAAACAGGTTGAGCTATTGCTTCCGAGCAATATTAGCGTTTTACCGCGGAATAATTTAGCGAACAGAGACGCAAAGATATATTTATACGACCCGTCGGTTGAAGGCGGCAAAACGCAATGCACCGTTGGCGAGTTGTTGGATAGTAAAATTCAGACTGTTTCGGCGGTGCCCGACAATTTGCAATTAAACGATTATATTTTTTTAGAGGTGAAAGATAATGGCTGACAGCACAAAAAAGTATGTAATTCAGCAACGGCAGACAGAGGGCATGACTACCATGCACCCCGAAACGGAGGCGGAAGTCGTTCTGCTGGATAACGTCGCGGCTGGCGTATCGTCCACGAACGTTCAGGACGCGTTCAAAGAAGTCATGCAAACCCTTGAAGGCGTTACGGGCGGCGGCGTTGTAACGGGCGTAAAAGGCGACGCGGAAGCGGAATACCGCAAAGGGCAAGTCAACATTACCAAAGCTAATATCGGGCTGGGGAATGTGGATAACACTTCCGACTTGAATAAGCCTATATCTGCGGCTACGCAAGCAGCGTTGAACGAAAAGGCAAACGCTTCGGAGCTTGCAAATTATATTCCTGTTTCGCAAAAAGGCGCTGCAAGCGGCGTAGCAAGTCTTGACAGCAACGCAAAAGTACCTGCCGCGCAAATTCCTGATCTTAGCGGGAATTATATCCCTGTCGCGCAAAAGGGAGTGGCGAGCGGCGTGGCCGAACTTGACAGCACAGGCAAAGTACCAGCTGCGCAGTTGCCTGCGTATGTTGACGACGTTTTAGAATACGATTCAATTTCTGCATTTCCGAAAACGGGCGAAAGCGGGAAAATTTACGTTGCCAAAGATACAAATTTGACGTATCGTTGGAGCGGGAGTAGCTATGTGGAAATTAGCGCTTCGCTCGCACTTGGCGAAACGTCTTCCACGGCATATGCTGGCGACAAAGGCAAACAAAATGCGGACAATATTGCAAAGATTTTGAACGGGACGACAAAAGTCCCGAATGCCGCACAAGCTGACAACGCCACGAACGCTACAAATGCTGCGAACGCCACGAATGCAAATCATGCAACGTCGGCGGATTCTGCTACGAATGCTACAAACGCTGGAACCGCTACAAATGCAGGCAATGTGACGGGAAGCATTAACGGGAAAGCCATTTCTAATATTTTTGAGAGCAACGGCACAACGGTCAAAGAGGCTACGCACGCGGCCAGCGCAAATAGCGCGAGTACGGCAAGTAGCGCGACAACGGCGGCACAGCTTACCACGGCACGAAATATTGCCTTGCAAGGCGACGTTTCGGGTAGTGCAAGTTTTAACGGTACGGCCAACGCCACGATCACCGCCACGCTCACATCAGTAGGCACGGCGGGAACTTATTCGGTAGTGACGACTGACAGCAAGGGCAGAGTTACGGCTGGGGGGCAAATCGTGGAAGTCGGTGACACAGGGCAGAGCAATCCATCGTCGAGCTTGGCAGTCGGCGGAATTTTCTTTAAGGAGATTTAAGTATGAGCTATCGTCCTAAGTACAAACAAACGAGCGGTTCTCTTGTGGATTTGCCGCTCGACGCGGAGACAGTAAAAGGGGAAGATGTAGTCGCTTCGCTTGCAAAAACTGTTCGTTTTGAAGAGCAGACGCTGACCGATGAGGAGAAGGCGCAGGCGCGCGCGAATATCGGGGCGGCGGCCGTTTCGGATATTAAAACAGATATTGGAAACGCTGTCGTCACGCTCGGCGCGTCTCTCACTTACAACGGCTCGGCACAGACGCAGACCGTTCAAAGCGTTGTGCTTGACGGGGTGACGCTGAATAACGACACGGACTTTGAGATTTCGGGCAACACGGCGACGAACGCGGGCAACTATACTCTCATCGTCAGCGGTAAGGGCGACTATTCGGGGTTTGCCTTTGTCGACTGGTCTATCGCAAAGGCGCAGGGCAGTATCTCGGTGTCGGAGAGCGAGGTGGAAATCATCGGGCTTGCAGGTACGCAGAAGCAAGTTTCCGTCACTATCGAGGGCGGATACGGAGACCTTGTCGCTATATCTTCCAACCCTGAGGTCGTAACGGCAAGCGTTATGGGGACAAATGTGATGCTGACGCTTGTCGGTAGCGGCTCTGCAACGGTCACGGTAATGCTTGTCGGGAACTATCAAGCTTCGGCGCAAATTTCCGTTTCTGCCGACTATGTCCATGCCGTCCTTGCCGACAATACCCCTGCGCAAATCAGGTATATCGCAGACAACGACCTCGGCGCGAACTATTGGTCGGTCGGTGACACCTATCCTGTCCCGCTCAATGGCATGGTCGGGACGGTGCAGTATGACAATCTCACGGTATGGGCGTACATTCTCGGCTTTAACCACAATCCTGACCGCGAGGGTGAACACCTTATCCACTTCGGCGGGTTCAAAACGACACAGACGGATGGTGTTGACATCTGCCTTAATGACAGCCATTACAACAATAACTCGACGGGCGGCGAGAAGTGGTTTAACATGAACCACTCGTCAAACACCAACTCTGGCGGATGGAAGGGCTGCGACATGCGCTACGACATCCTCGGAAGCACTGACACAAACAACGGCGAACCCACAACCACTTGCGCAACAGACCCTGTTAGCGGTACACTAATGGCGGCATTCCCCGCAGCCCTGCGCGCGGTCATGCGCCCCGCAACCAAATACACCGACAATACAGGCAGCGGAAACAATAACGCGTCCTCTGTCACGGCAACGCAGGACTATATGCCGCTGCTTGCGGAGTTTGAGGTGCAAGGCGCAAGAACGTATGCCAATTCGGCAGAACAAAACTACCAAACGCAATACGCATACTACGCCAACGGGAACAGCAAAGTTAAGCGTCTGCAAACGGCGACGAGGTCGGCGGCGATTTGGTGGTGTCGGTCGCCTAGTGCGATCTACAGCAACTATTCCTGCCGTGTCGGTACGGACGGTAGCGCGGACTCCAACAGTTCCCGTAGTTCGCGTGGTGTTTCCCCCGCTTTCTTTATCTAATGAGGCAACATCATGAACTACATCGTAACAAAACGTTTCAAGGGCAAATCACTCTGCGGGAATGTCAACCTCGCCTACGGTACAGCGTGTGAAGAAAAGAACAACACGATTTATTGCAATGGCAAGCCGTTGTGTTTTGCCACGAGTGAAAATGCACATCAGTACTTTTCCCGCAACGACGATGGGCAAGGCGAAAGGCGCGGGGAGCTTGTGCGGGAAATCATGGGACGGTTGACCCTCCCCAAGGTGCGGCACAAGCCAGACCCTAAATACCCGCTTGCGGAGTATTACATGACGGACAAGGAAAGCGCAAAGCGCAAAGCCGCCCGAAAGGCGCGCGCCGAGGCATGGGGGCGCGTGTGGGATGAGCCTTCCATCCGCAAGTACAAGCGCGTGGAGTTCGCCGACTATTGGCTGTTTAACCACGACTTTTACAACGCTCCCGTGGAAGACCTCGAATATATCCTCAAAATCGTGAAAGGAGAAAAAACGGCATGAACAGAATTATCAAGACGGACGGCACGGAGCTTTGCCTTGTTGATAAGGCGCGCTATATCAAGCGGTCGGACTACGGCGTATTTGTCGAGGCGGAGCGCAAGGACGCTATCGGCGTGGCGGTCAAGGGAGTTGTGTATAACCTCTTGGGGCATGACGAGATAGCGGGCGCGGATACGGTGCTCGTCTCGGACGCCTCTACCGCCGACGAGCTGACTGCGCAAAGAGCAGACCTCGCCGAGCAAAAAAACGTGGCGGCGATAACCTTTGTCTCGCTCGCCGAAAAGGGCGACATCGACGAGGTGACGGCGACGGAACACGCAGATTTGTTTGAATCGTGGGTGACGGACAAGGGCTATGCCGTCGGTAAGATACTTACGCGTCCGAACAGCAATCTCTACAAGTGTGTGCAAGCGCACCGCTCGCAGGCAGGATGGGAACCCGAAAATACGCCCGCGTTGTGGACGAAAATCGGAGACCCGTCCGAAGAGTACCCCGCATGGTCGCAGCCCCTCGGCGCGCATGACGCATACCCGCTCGGCGCGAAGGTAAGTCATAACGGGAAGAAATGGACGTCCGACGTCGCAAATAACGTTTGGGAACCTGGGGTATATGGATGGAGCGAGGTCGTCGAATGAAAACGGCATTATATTGGATTGTGTCCTGCACATGGGGCGTTATCATGACGGCGATAGGCGCGGTTATTGCGCTCGTGCTTTTGGTAACAGGGCACAAGCCGAAGATATTCCACTACAACGTTTATTTTGCGTTCGGCACGGGCTGGGGCGGCGTAAACTTCGGGGCATTCTTCTTTGTCGCAAAGACAAGCGACAGATTGGATATTCACCAGCACGAAGCAGGGCATGGCTTGCAGAATATTCTCCTCGGCCCGCTCATGCCGTTTGTGGTTGCTATCCCGTCGGCGTTCCGCTGCGTCCTGCGCGATTGCACTTACACGGGCAAGAAGGTCGTTGCGGGCGTCGTGACCGCGCTGGTGGGGGCTGTGGGGCTTGCGGGAGCTGTTCTCGGCTTCTTATACGGTCTTGCCGCGCTTGGCGTTGTAGGGCTTCTCATGGCGTCTTACGCGGGCATTATTGCATTGTGGGCGTTCAGGCGTGAGATACCGCAGTACGCGGGCGGGGCATATGTAGACTACGACGCCGTTTGGTTTGAAGGGTGCGCGACGCGCTGGGGACAAAAATTTTTCAAAGAGTGAGGGAAAACAAAAATGGAGCCTACAATTATCGTCGCGCTAATTTCGTTCGCTGGTACGTTGATTGGGTCGGTGGCAGGGGTTTTGACAGGAACGAAATTATCGAACTATCGCATACAGAAATTGGAAGAACGTGTTAAGGAACACAACGGAATTGTCGAGCGGACGTATAAACTGGAAGGTGCTGTTACTGAATTACAGCACGACGTCCGCGACATAAAATCAGGAATGAACAAGGAGAAATGAAATGCTGGAAATCGTAAGTGTACCCGTTATTATCGGTATCGTGTATTTTGTCATGGAAGTTTACAAGACTCTTGTAAAAAGCGCGCCCGCCGTATGGACGAATTTAATCCCCGTGTGGGCGGCTATCCTCGGTTTAGGGCTCGGCGTTATTGCATATTTCTTTGTGCCAGCAATCATGCCAGCGGACGATATTTTGACCGCTATTTTGATTGGGCTTGCGTCGGGGCTCGGTGCTGTCGGCATTCATCAGGTCGGCAAGCAGATCGCAGACGCAAGCAAAGACGGCGACAAGGAAGAAAAGTAAAACTATTTTTTGAAATGGTATTGACAAACGCTTTCGAGCGTGATATACTGTAAATCGCTGGTTGATTGGCGGGTCGAGCGATGAAGCGCATAAAAGCATATTTTCAAACTAAAACCCCCGAACAGGTTTTTACTCTGTGTTTGCTCGTGACGATTTCCTCTTTCATGCTTTTATGCGCCTTCGCCCGACTTTGCGGCGTACTTTGGTTCGCCGCTGACCTAACAGCAATCCCCCTGCCGAGCAAGTTTTGGCAAGAAGTTGCGAAAGGCGCGTTGCTGACATTTGAATTAACATTCGTTTACAAACTCCTTATCCGCAGACCATCCGTCGTATGTTTTGCTATCGCGCTTGCAGAAACGCTTATCGGAATTTTGCTCGGCGAATTTGTAAATAACGTCATTGTATCAAATTTGTACTACATGACGTGCATTATAGTCATACCTGCGATATTTGTTCGCAGATGGTATTCGTTGCTTGATAACGTTATTCTTTATGCTATGGCAATGTTATACGGCATTGTTTTTTCGGTGGGAAGGATAGGCGGCGTCAATGCAGCGGTTGCGTATGATTTTGTTTGTAATGTTATCGGCGTAATAGATTTTAAGCTATTTTTTGTAGCGTTATATCTATTCGTAAAATATTTCGGAGGCATTCGGCTATGGAAAACGCAGAAAAGATTGATTTTTCAGGACGCCCCATCGAGCGCGAGGTAAAGCGCGGTATCGGTGGCGCTGGTTGCGCGTTTTGGTTTTTCGGGAACGAAGACAGCGCGGACAATGACCTGAAAAAGGCGTTTGCGGTTTACGATGATTAAAATCAGCCGTAAAACCTACAATACCATTTCCCGAATATACCGTTTCGGTGGATTTGCAATCATTTTAGGCTTGCTGCTCGGCTTTTCATGGCTTGTCGGCAAGCCTATTGAATTTTTATGCGTTTTTTTGCCTTATTTCGCAACGAAAGGGCTTTACGCGCGTCAATTCCACGCACGGTCACTAAAAGAATGTTTTGCTTTATCGCTTATTGTATTTGGCTTTGCAACGATATCTTGTATCACGCATGAAACAAGCCTGATGTATGCTGTTTTAGTTGGCCTTGCAATAGCGTTTATTAGCTGTAAAATCGGGAACGTACAGCTAAAATTAAAAGATTACGAATACATAGAACCGCGTTATAATTGGCTGTTAAAATTTTACACGAAAGCAACGGAAGAAAGGCCGTTTAATGTAGACGATTGCACCGAGGAAGAATTAAAAGAACGCTGTAAGGCGCTGCACTTGTCAGAAGAAAACACGGAACTTGCGATAGAATTTTTCGTGCGGAAGACGAAACACAAAATAATTGCGGAACGGCTTTGCATTGATGAAAAATCTGTCACGACAAGAAAGAAACGGCTGAAAGCAAAATTAAACAACGAGAAGTAAAGATTGTACACGTTTTGTCGGTGTACAATCTTTTTTTATGCTGTTATGATGATTGGCGTGAGGGCGGGGGTACTTCGTTTTCGTAACCTCACAGCGGAAGCGCGGTACCCCGAAGCTCTTACAATCTCGGAATTGTAGGAGTATCAGAATGTATAACAATAATCAGTACGGAATGTACGCACCTAATCAAACGCCGTATAACACGCCTTACGGCGGTTTTTCGCCTATGCCCAACACTTATCCTACGCAGCCGCAGTTTGCGCCGCAGACGCCGAATTACGCGCCTCAAACGCAGTCTGCGCAGCAGATGAACACGAATAAAATTTATGTTACGGGCATTGAGGACGCGAAAACAAGGCAGCTTCCCGCGAACAGCGATTATATTTTTCTTGACAATGACAAGCCGCTTTTGTACCGAAAGACGGTAGACGCGACAGGAAAAATGGAAGTGAAAGCGTTCAAAATTTCGGAATATACAGAAACAGAAGCAGCTCCGCCCGCGCCCCCTGTGGATATGTCGCAGTACGTTTCCGTAAAAGATTTTAACTCGGAGATAAACAGGATAAAAAAGACTATCGACGGGCTGTTAAAACGCGAGGTAAAGGACAATGGCTAACCCGTTAGGAAGCGCGCCGCAGCAGCCTGTAAACCCGTTTTTCGCGTTGGTAAAGCAGATACAAAGCGGGCAAGCGAACCCGCAAGCCGTTGTACAAATGCTTGTGCAGAATAACCCGCAAGTTGCGCAGCAGATAGATAGGCTGCGCGGGCAAAATGGCAAAATAAGCTATCAAGACCTTGCGTTTAATGTTATGCGGCAACGAGGGATAGACCCAAACGCCTTTATGGCGCAGTTAAAATAATCTCGGTAATGCTTTTCGTGCGCACAGGGCTTGCCGATTTTATAAAAAATTTTAAGGAGACAGAAAACATGGATAACGGATTTGCCGAGGGCTATGCAGTAGGTCAGGGCAATAGCTGTAACAACAACGGCTGGGGCGGCGCATGGGGCGCCGATTGGCTGTGGATTATCGTTCTTTTCGCGCTGTTTGGCAATGGCGGCTGGGGCTTTGGCGGCAATGGCGGTTGCGGAAACGGGAACCTGAACTACGAGCTCGGCAAGGTTGCGACGAGCAATGACGTTGCCGTTGGCTTTGCGCAGAACGCGACGCTTTCTTCGCTTAACGACCTTAAACTCGGTCAGGCGAGCGTACAGCAGACCCTGTGTCAGGGCTTCAGCGGCGTGAACGCTTCCATCATGCAGGCGCAGAACGGCATCCAGAACGCGATTTGTCAGCTCGGGTACGAGCAGCAGAATTGCTGCTGCCAGACGCAGCGTGCTATCGACGGCGTAAATTATAACCTCGCGCAGAGCACTTGCAACGTGACGAACGCTATCAATAACAGCACGCGCGACATCATCGACAGTCAGCGCGACGGCACGAACGCGATTCTTAACTTCCTCACGCAGGAGAAGATTTCCTCGCTTCAGGCGGAGAACGCAGCGCTTACGGCACAGCTTTCGCAGAACGCGCAGACCCGTACGCTTATTGACACGCTTCGTCCCTGCCCTCAGCCCGCGTACATTACTTGTTCGCCCTATCAGTCGATTTACGGTGTAGGGTATAACAATAATTGCGGGTGCGGCGGCTGTGGTTGCGGCTGCTAATTTCCTACGATAAGTAGTTGAGAAACAATCTATTCGGCAAGGCATAGGGCGTTTCTCTATGCCTTGTTTTGATTTTAAGGAGGACTAAAAAATGAGTTGCAATAAAAACTGCAATCGGCTTTGCCCGAACCTCGTCATAAGCACAGCCGTTACGCTCGTGACCGTCGAAGGGACGGACACGTTGCTTATCAATATCCCTGCGGGAACTTATCGCAACGGGTGCAAGTACTGTATCGTTGTGGCGCAGAGTATTCCTACTACCGTGCCTATCGGTACGCCCGTAGCCGTATCTATCGGCGGCAATACCACCACCGTTTACCCGCTCACAAACAGGTGCTGTGCACAAGTGACCGCGTGCGCTATCAGGACGCGGACGCGCTATCCCGTGTGCGTTTCCACAAGCGCAACGGGCGGCACGTTTAAGGTGCTGAACGGGCTTTCTTGCGCGCCTAATAACAACCTTGCGAGTATTCCTGTACCCGCTACGACCACGCCTACGGCGTAAAATAAAAACAAAAAAAGGAGAATATCAGATATGAACAACACTATGCGGCGTGTGATTATGGACAGGCGTATGCGTGACAGAGATTATCGAAGGGGCGGCGGACGCTCCGATTACGGGCGCGGTCAGTACGAGGGTGAGTTCCGTGGCGATTACGAAAGCGATTATGCCCGTGGCGGCAGAGGTCGTGGCGAGCGCGGAGGCGATTACGGATATTACGACGATGAAGCCATGTACGACGGGCGGCAGGGCGTGAAAGGCACGGGGCCTTACGGCATAGGCGGCAGGCGCTATTCGGGCGGCAGAGGCGACAGGGCGAGCGGTGATTACGGCGAGTACGATTATCACGGCGGCGAAATGCGGCTCGGCAAGCGCGACATGATGATGTGGAAGGAAAAAATGGAAAACCCCGATGGCAGTTACGGCGAGCATTTTACTTCCACGCAGATACGGCAAGCCATGCAATCGCTCGGCGTGCAGATGAACGGGTATAACGAAAAAGAGCTTTGCCTTGCGGCGAATATGCTGTACTCGGACTATGCCGAAGTTTTGAAGCCGTTTATTCCGCGCGAGAAAGAAGCCGTTATTTACGTCAACATGGCGCGCGCATTCCTCGACGACCCCGACGCGGCCGTGCAGGGCGGAGAAAAACTTGCGGCCTACTACTACGCCGTTGTGGACGATGACGACGACTGATGTATCGGTATTATAACCGCCGTCCTGACGGTCAAGAAATGGAAGATTGTGTATGCCGCGCTATCAGCGCGGCTACCAATCTGAAATACGAAGCCGTTGAGAAGCTGCTTGAACTAACAGCGGAAGATTGCGCTTGCGATAAGCTAAATATCCATTGTTATCATCATTTATTAGACGGTACGTTATGTTACAAGCGTTACAATGCCCACGGTGCAACGGTCGGCGAACTGTCAGAGCTGCACAAGGATAAACGGCTGATAATCCGCATAAACGGTCACTTAACGTGCAGTTTATACGGAACGGTAGTAGACATTTGGGACTGCACAGAAAAGCGCGCCGATGTTTATTGGATAATCGAATAACAACACGGCAGGCAGTCGGGAAAGATTGCCTGCTATTTTTTTTTCCAAAAAAAAAAGAAAAAAAATAAAAAAAACATCAAAAAACGATTGACAAACGTAAATATACGTGATATAATAAGGGTACAAAGAACGAAAGGGGAACACCCCGAAGGAGTTAAAAATGAAGGTTATTAAGAACGGCAATAAGGTTGAGATGAGCTATGAGGAAGTGTGCGCGGAGCTTGGATTTATCGCCAGCGTCCACTTTGTAAAGGTCACGACGGCGGGAACGATCGGTTACACGGTCGGCAAGCCGTATGAAATCAACGCCCTGCGGGCGGCGGTTAAGGCGAACGGATATAAGGCGTCCAAAAATCTTGCAAAATAGAGACGTTGAATGTGAAGTCGAAACGCCCGTGAGGGCGTTTACGGGAGCCGACCTACCCGTACTGATGATGACAGGGCAAAGGAGTTAAAAATGGCAAGAAAATATGTTAGCAAAGACAACAAAGAACTTTTTGAGATAATGGTCGAGGAATAGATCTTCGATGCAGAGGGAGAGCCGGAGTACGAAGACCTGGAATATGGTGATGAGCCGGAATGGGACGAATATCTCAATAGATGGTATTTGCATTGTGAGGATCAAAAATACGCATACTCGCTCTACGATGAAGGAGACGGTGAAATCAGAATACATAGCGAAGGAGATAAAAATGCGTAAATGGATTTGGACGTTCGGAAGCAGAACGAAGTATCGCGGACAGTATGTCATCGTTTGTTGCAGAGACGGCGACGGAGACGGAAGGGAAGAAGTGTTTGAGCGGTACGGGCAGAATAATTGTTCCATGTCGTATTTATTTGATAAGGGCATGGAGCTTGCGAGAAGGTACGGCTGGAAGTGTCTCGGCGTTGTGAGGGCGTATTGATATGTCATGGTATATGCTTTCAGAGTTTTGTTTCGTCTGTGAAGAAGCGGGCTTCCACACGCTGAAAGAGGCACAAGATTTTATGAAACGTAACGGCATTAAGGACGCACGGGAATTATTTACGTTGCTTGACAAAGTGCTGTTTCGGAATATAAAACGGAGGTAAAGAAAAATGGAAAAGACGCTCGGTATGCGAATTTTGGAGTATCGTGCAGAACATAACATTTCCGCGATTACGTTTGCGGGAATGGCGCACGTTACTCCACAAACAATTTACAACATCGAGAACAACACGCAGAACCCGTCTAAATTGACGCGGTGCAAAATCGAAAAAATTCTAAACGAAAAGAAAGGAGAGTAAAAATCATGAACGAAAAGTTTGCAATCAGCATTGGAGAAAACGGAGAACTCAGTAAAATCGTTCTTTGCGGGAATGTCAATGAAATTGTAGCGTACACCATCGCGACAGTAAAAATCATTTACGAAAAAATTGATAAAACGAATAAGGAACTTGCGGAGCATTTCAAGGAAACGCTGATATGTGCTATCGCCGAAGGGATTCCGTTTATGACAGACGAAGAACTCGACAAGACCGTGAAAGCCGCATCGAAGAAGAAAAAGAAACTGTTTAGTGGGAAGGATGAGCAGTAATGAAAATTTCAGCGTCAAAAATAAAGTGTTACAAATCGTGCAAACGCGCGTATTATTTTCGATACGTCGAAGAGCTTGTACCTGTAGAAACGGCGCAACCGCTCGTAGACGGAAGCAATTACCACGCAATGCTCGAACAGTTGTACAAAGACGGCTGGTATCAGGCGGACATCGAAAACAATCCGAAGATAGCGGCAATGGCGGCGGCATACGAAAAGTATATTTACCCGCAATTCAAAGTCCGCGTGGCAGAGGAATGGTTCGAGTATGAGCTGAACGATGACGTGCAGCTTGTTGGCAGGTTTGACGGTATAGCAGATGACGGGCTCGTCGTTGAACACAAAACCACGAGCGCGGATGTGGACGATGAATATATTTACAATCTGCAATGGGACGAGCAGATACTGACCTATATGCTCGTCAGCGGGCGAAATGAAATGTACTATACCGTCTGCAAAAAGCCGACCATTCGGCAGAAACAGAGCGAAACGGCGGAAGAGTATTACGAGCGTTGTTGTGCGTGGTACGCAGAGGACACGGACAAAAAAATCCGCGTTATCAAAGTAACACGCAACGAAAAGGAAGTGCAAGAACATAGATATGCACTTATACACATCGCTCGTTGCATGGATTCTGACGAAAAGGCGAAATGTATAAAAGATTATGTATTCTATCGCAACTGTTCAAACTGCACAGCCTACGGGCGTAAATGCGAGTACGCAAGCATTTGCCTCGATTATGACCCGAAACTCGAATATGTCGAGTTTAAGAAAAAAGAAAAGGAGTAAAAAATGGCAATCAATCTCGAAGAATTGACAAAGGCAAAAGAGCCGTACACCGCGCTGTTGTATTGTGCGCCTGGTGTGGGGAAAAGCACAGCGATAGGACTTATCGCCGAAAATAGCGAAGGCAGAACGCTCGTGCTTGATGTAGACCGCACAATCGTCAAGACCCTCGCAAAGCACGAGGTCGTAAAAGACCTGTCGAAAATCGACGTTGAGAGGATAGACAATATCCACACGTGGGACGACTGGTCGAAGAAACTTGCCGAACTTGGCAAGCTGAAAGAGGCAGGGAAGCTCGAATACAGCACAATCGCCGTCGATAACATCAGCGAGCTGGAAAGGTGCATTCTGTCCGACCTCGGCAGTCAGGGCAAGAATAAGGGCGTTCCCGCACAAGCGGACTATCAATATATGCAGTTCAAGCTCGTAAACAGCTTGCGGTATTTGAAGTCGCTCGGCGTGAATGTGGTGCTTACCGCGTGGGAAACGGTGCGCGACATCGTACATCCCGACGGCACGAGCTATTCACAGTTTATCCCGAAAATCTCGCTGAAAATCGTCGATAACATCTGCGGATTGTGTGATGTAGTCGGGAAGATTCTCGCGAAGCAGGACGGCACGCGCGGTATCGTGCTGGAAGCCACGCAGAGCATTTATGCGAAAAATCAAATCGACAGCCGAAAAGGTTGTCTCGTGGAAAATTTCATCGAAAAGGAGTAAACAATCATGGAATGGAACTATCAGAGAGAAGAAAGCACGTTTGAAGAAATCCCCGTCGGGGAGCACCGCGTGCGTATCGCGGACGCGGAAAAGGCAATCAGCAAGAACGGCAATGATATGCTCGTGCTTACGCTCGATGTGAGCGGGTACAAGTCAAGGCTGTGGCATTACGTTGTGTTTATGCCCGACCACCCCGAAATCACAAACAGAAATCTGACTTCCATTTTCGACAGCTTCGGCATTCCCGAGGGCGATTTTAACCTTGCGAATTGGAAGGGCAAGGTCGGCGCGTGCATGACAAAGCAGGACGACTTCGGGACAAAGGTCAGGTATTTCCTCAACAAGAAAAAGCAAGAGGGCTTGCCGCCATGGAAGGAACCGAGCGAAAGCGGCGGGAAGAAAAAGCCTGTATTGCAGGAGTTCGACGACGACGGGGATATTCCTTTCTAAAACACAATCTATGAATAACAAACGTTTAGGCACAGCCTTTGAGCGTGAATTTTGTGAGCTGTTAGCCGCCCGCGGGTTTTGGGTGCATTTCATGACACCTTCCGCGAGCGGGGCGCAGCCTTGCGATATTATCGCGTGTAAAAACGGAACGCCGTTTTTATTTGATTGTAAAACTTGTGGGAAAAACGTTTTTCCCTTATCACGGGTAGAGAGCAATCAGATACTTGCCTTTGAGCGTTTTTTGAAAACGGGAAATAAACACGCGTTTATCGCCGTAAAACACGATAACAAAATTTATTTCATCCCGTACACGCTTCTTCGCAAAAACGGCGGCGTCAGCCTATTCGATTTTTTCGAGGCAAAAGAATGGGAGTTTTGGAAATGAATGTAACGATACGAAACAAAATTTTTGTCGAAGACCCAACCCCTGAAATGTTAGCGTACTGTAAAAGTACGCTTTCGTTTCCTAACCCCGAATATCTGAAAAAGGAAGCGCTCGGGAAATGGACGGGTAACACGCAGCGCGAAATCGTCCTTTATGAACGCGCTGGAAATCGCCTCGCACTCCCCTTTGGCACTATTCGGGAAGTGTATAAACGTTTCAAAAACGATATAACGGCGTTTAAGGTCGATATTCGACCCGTAGAGCCGCGAGATTATGGGTCTGGTATAAATTTATACCCCTATCAGAAATTCGCCTTAGAGCGCGTTTTAAGGGCCAAAAACGGAATACTCGTTTCTCCGTGCGGAAGCGGCAAAACGCAGATGGGGCTTGCGATTGCAGCGGCCATAGGCGGGAGAACGCTTTGGCTGACGCACACGGTAGACCTGTTGCGGCAGTCGATGGAACGGGCGAAAGCGTGTTTTGGGCTTAAAGCAGAAGAATACGGAACGATAACGGCGGGGAAGGTAGACATCGGGAATACGATAACGTTCGCGACGGTACAAACGGCGTGCAATATCGATTTATCACAGTATCGTGACGAATGGGATTGCGTCATTGTAGACGAATGCCATAAATGCGTCGGTTCGCCTACTAAAATGATGATGTTCTACAAGGTCGTGTCGAACCTATCCGCGCGATACAAAATCGGTTTAACGGCTACGCCGTACAGGGCAGACGGGCTGCACCGTTGTATGTTCGCGCTGCTCGGCGAAGTCGCCTACGAAGTACCAAAAGAAGCCGTTTCGGGGAATACCGTTCCCGTAAAGGTAACGTTCGTAGAAACGCATTACAGGCCTGATGTGGACGCTATCGAAGACGGCGACGGTACGCTGAATTATGCGAAGTTAATCAGCGATATTACGGAGAATGTCAAAAGGAATGAGGTTATTATTCAACAAATATTCGAGGCGTCAAGAAACGGTGCAGTACTTGTATTATCAGATAGGATAAATCACCTCGAAGATTTAGAAACGGAAATCACTATGTACTCGCCATATAACATAAAATGCGCTCGGCTCGGCATTGCATCCACAAAGGCAGAAAAGGAACGCCGCGCAAGAATACTCACGGACTTGAACAACGGGGCGTTAAACGCTGTTTTTGCGACGTACAATCTGGCAAAAGAGGGGCTGGACGTGCCGAATTTGCGAACGGTAGTTTTTGCCACACCGCAAAAGGACAAGACCACAGTCATACAGTCCGCTGGGCGCGTTGCGCGTAAAGCCGACGGTAAAGACTTCGGCACGGTCATTGATTTTTCGGACGATTTCGGCTTGCTTTATGGGTACGAAAAAAAACGCCGCGGATATTACAAGAAAAATTTTTATGATTTTTTATCAAAAAACGATTAACATTATTGCCGTTGTGTAGTATAGTGTATTATATGAATACATTTCTATAAAACCCCTATATATAAAAATGCTATATATAAAAGTTATAAGAAATGTATGAAGTATGATACACTTAAAAAAGGAGTAGGAAAGAAAAATGAAGTATCTGATGAAATGCGGTCATGTCGCGAATGCGATTGACAAGAACGGAAAGCCTGTATGTGCGATTTGTGCGCCTGACGTGGACGGTGTGACGGTGGAAAGGGTTACCGATAGCGAAACGGGCGGGCTGGAAGGAAGAAAAGCGCGTTGCGCGTGGTGCTCTCGGACTACCGACAGCAGGTGGACGTTACCGTTTTTCGAGTATCGTCCCGATAAGGAAACGGACAGCTACTATTGCGGTTGCGGAGGCTGGGATTGATGACCGATAGAGCGAAGCAGATTGAGGAAATGGCAATAGGTGTTTGTGAATATAGGAAAGCACGAGGTTATAAAAAATGTGACGATTGCGATTGGGGAGGAGAGTGCGGGGTGACAGAATATGCCCGCGAACTTTACGACGCAGGCTATCGCAAGCAGAGCGAGGTGGCGAAGGAGTTTGTAGATAGGTTAATCTTAGAACTTATAGCGTTAAGAAGCGAGGAATTTGACGGAAAGGAGCTGGCGATAAATGGGAAAACCTATAAATATTTGGTTATGAGAGCAAAAGAAATTGCCGCTGAGTACGGCGTGGAGGTGGAGAAGTGAAACAGCGTTGTAGTGACTGCCAGCACTTAAAAAGCGCAAAAACAGGAGCTATAAGTGAGCGGTATTGGTGTGGGCTGACGGGTGACGGGTGGAACGGGAAAGCGCTTGGCGTCTATCCGTGGAAAAGTAAACCGCACCCCAAATGCCCGTTAAGGGCGAAGGAGGACAAGCAATGACCGAGCAGGAATTGAGAGAGAAGATTATTGAAACATTAGAAAAAGGTGGGCGTAATTTTTTGAAAAGTAAAGAAACGAACGTTTCGATTTATGAGTATTACGCCGACGCGCTTATCGCCGCAGGACTTACGTTTGATAAAACTACTGCTATTTTGGCTAAAAGAACAAACGGTAAAACGCTGATACTTAAAGCACAGTATTACGACCAAATGAAACATAGGGCGGAAGTTGCGGAAAGGGCGTTGCAAATAGCAGATGAACTTGGGGAGTTGTGCGGAAGAAAAGAAGATTATGTACAACAAGCCGAAAAAGAATTTGCGGAGGAAAGGAAAGATGACTGAACAAGAAATTGAACATTGCCTTGAACGGTTTACAATGGGAAAGACAACGGACGTAATGAACTTTGACTATGCGGGAACACTTGCATATATACAAAGGCTCAAAGCCGAAAACGCCGCCCTACAAGCCGAAAACGCCTCCTTGCATGAGAGGCTGAATAAAGTGGCGGAGCTACCTGTTAACGTAGGGGACATTGTTTACTGCGTGGGAGACGAGGATGGTGATTATATTGTAGAACCGACGGTGGTAACAAAAGAGAATGTTTATTTGCTATGCAGTAGGATTAAAAGTATTCCGAGTAATGCCTTTTTATCACAAAAAGCCGCCGAGGAATGGTGTAAAGAACTGAAAGGAGAGAGGAAATGAATAAAGCCGTTGTCGAAGATACGATGTGGACGTTCTTATCTATGGGCGGACAAAAGGGAAATCCCGAGTTAATGAACGAGCACGTTCAAAGGCTGTTGCGAATGGTAAAGCAAAAAAACGCGGGACAAAAAGAGTACGCGAAAAAAGATGATATTTCGTTTGACCTTATAGACCCGATAAAATGGAGCATTATTTGCGAAGCCGTGGCACTTTGTCTTGATGAAAGATTTGAAAAAGTCATTGAACTGTTCAAGGAGGAGTAAAATGGAAAAATATTACAACATTCGTGCAGCGGCACAGCTGCTCGGGATGACCGTGCGAACTGTTCGGCAATGGGTGCATGACGGAAAAATCAAAGCCGTACAATACGCGCGGCGCGGGAAGTGGTATATCTCTGAATCAGAAATCAATCGTCTCAGGAGTGGAAAAAAAGATTGACATTTTTATACGGTCATGATATAATATAAACAGGTCGTGATGTTTGGTACCAGCATACATTGCGGCAGCTGAATATCATGACCGTAAAGCCTTTTGTCTATGTGCTGGTACCACATAGGCAAGAGGCTTTTGTTATACGAGGTAAACAATGTTTAATTATGATAATATTCCCGCCGAGTTAAAGGCGGTGAAACAATGGGTCTGCTGGGACGACAGCAAGTTGCCGAAAAATCCGAAGACAGGCGGAAACGCGCAGAGCAATAATAAAGAGACATGGGGCACGTTTGACGAAGCAGTCGCCGCGGTAGAAAAGTACCATTTCGGCGGAATCGGCTTCATGTTCGCCCCTCCGTATTTCGGCGTAGATTTAGACAAATGCCTTGACAACGCGGAGTTCATCGAAGAATTCGTCGAAACGCTGCAAAGCTATACCGAAATCAGCAAGAGCGGTAACGGTATTCACATTATAGCGAAGGGTACGCTCCCGCCAGGAAACAGACGGCGCGGTAATGTGGAAATGTATTCGGAACGCCGTTATTTTATCATGACGGGGAAACTATATTGCGATAAGTATCGCAATATAGTAGACTGTACCGAAACGATAAAGCCGCTGCACGCAAAATACCTCGGCGATACAACGCCGAAGATAGCGCCGCGTATCGTCGAACCGCTCGATATGAGCGACGAGGAGCTGATAGACCGTGCGCGAAATTGCAAGACGGGCGCAGCGTTTCAATTCTTGTACGGTGGCGCATGGCAGGGCATTTACCACAGCCAGAGCGAGGCCGACCTCGCGTTTTGCAATCAGCTTGCATTCTGGACGCAGCGTGACGCCGCGCGCATGGATAGAATATTCCGAACAAGCGGTTTAATGCGTCCAAAATGGGACACAAGGCGCGGGGAATACACTTACGGACAACTTACCATAGAGAAGGCTATTGCGGCTTGTACGTCCGTTTACGAGCCTAAAATCGTGCAGGACGATACTACGCTTGCGGTAGGGCTGTTTGGCAACGGCGGCGTTGGTATGGAAATGCCCAAAAATCAATACGATATGACCGATACGGGAAACGCGCAGCGTATGCGCGACAAGTACGCGGGGAATATCAAATATTCGTTCGTCAACAAGAAATGGTATTATTGGACGGGCAAAATTTGGGCGGTAGATTACACAGGCGAAATAAAAAAACTTGCCGACAGTATCGTGAACGACATGAAGAAAGAAGCGTTTGCGGAACAGGACGAAGACGTTCAGGCCGCGAAGCTGAAATGGGCGAACAAGACCGCTTCATCACGCGCAAAAGAAGCGATGATAAAGGAATGTCAACATCTCGACGGAATACCTGTTTTGCCTGATGAAATGGACGCATACACGGACTTCCTGAACGTGCAAAATGGCGTCGTAAATCTGCGTAACGGCGAGTTAATGCCGCATGACAGCGCGCTGATGATGACGCGGTGCAGCTTTGCGGAATATGACGTCAGCGGGAAGAAGCCTGAATTGTGGCTGCGCTTCCTCGACGATGTAACGAACGGGGATAAGCCGTTGCAAGAATATCTGCAAAAATGTATCGGCTATTCGCTGTCTGGCAGCATTCGTGAGCAATGCGCGTTTTTCTTGTACGGTATCGGCAATAACGGAAAAAGCACGTTTATTGACACGATAAGCGAGCTTCTCGGAAGTTACGCAAGTAACGTGCAGCCTGAAACGGTCATGCTTCGACGCGACGGAGGAAGCGGCGCGAATAGCGACATCGCGCGTCTGAAAAGTGCGCGTTTCGTTACGTCGGAAGAACCGACCGAGGGCGTGCGTTTGAACGAGGGTTTGGTAAAACAGCTTACGGGCGGCGGGAAAGTGACGTGCCGTTTCTTGTATGGCGATGAATTTGAATATGAACCCGAGTTCAAGATTTGGATTGCTACAAACCACAAGCCCGTCATACGCGGTACAGACGTCGGTATTTGGCGCCGTATTCGGCTTATTCCGTTTGAAGTCAATATCCCGCCTGAAAAGGTCGATAAGACGTTGAAATACAAGTTGCGGAAGGAATTACCACAGATACTGAAATGGGCGGTAGACGGCTGTATAAAATGGCAAAACGAAGGGCTCACCCCGCCGCCGAGCGTGGAAAAGGCAACGAGCGATTACAAGGCCGAGATGGACTTGCTGGCCGCGTTTTGCGACGCTTGCATTACAATCGATTATATCCACGGCGACCGTATTTCCGCGACAGACCTTTTCGCGCTGTATTCCGCTTGGGCGAGTAGCAACAACGAATTTACTATGTCCTCTCGCAAGTTTTTTAATGAGGTGACAAAGAAGCTGCCCGAAAAGATACGCGGCGGAAGCGGTATTTTTTACACAAAGATACGACTGACAGACTATGCAAAACACCTTTTGCCGCGCGGAAATTACAAGATAACAGACTTTACGCAAAGTTAAGAAAAATTCTTGTAAATTTTTCCAAAAAATAGTCAAAAAATGATTGACAAAATAAAAAGCAAGTGATATAATGAGGTTACAAAATCAATCAAGGCCATTGAGCCGAAGGAGAGAACACCATGATGTCAACTGAACAGAGAAAACAGCAAAACGAGATGCTCATCCGCTTCTTCAATATGCAGACGGGCAGCGCATTCCGCGTGGGGAAGAAGGAGAACATCGACGCCGTAAACGGTGCAATCGACAGGGCGGGCGAGGATATCGTTAAAATTAAGAACTTCGTCCGCGAATGGGCTAAGGCGCATGAGGGGAAGGACGTGTCCGTTATCGATTGCTTTGACGCGTTCGAGGCGGAAAAGCCCGAAGAGGTTGCAGAACCCGCTCCCGCTCCCGCTCCCGCACCTGTTGTTTCGCAAACGGGGATGAACGCAAAGACCGCGATGGACTTCCTCGGCGCAGCTGTTGTTGACATTATCGCCAAAACGAAAGTCGATGAAATCAAGGAAACAATTCTTGGCCGCTGCGAAGATAAAGTGCGTGAGTTCATCGCAAAAGAGTACGGAACGATTGAACGTAAGGTCGTTACCGTTATCGACGGAAAGAAGTACGAGGGCGATGGAGTAACGCATGAGAAGTTCGGGCAAATCATGCAGTTCGTTGCAAACGATGAGCCCGTGTTCCTTACGGGACCCGCAGGAAGCGGTAAAAACGTTCTGTGTCAGCAAGTTGCAAAGGCGCTCGGGCTTGATTTTTACTTCTCCAACGCCGTGACGCAAGAGTATAAGATTACGGGCTTTACGGACGCGATGGGCGTTTTTCACGAAAGTCAGTTCTACAAGGCGTTCAAGTACGGCGGGCTGTTCATGCTTGACGAAATGGACGCTTCTATCCCCGAAGTGCTCGTCATTTTGAACGCGGCAATCGCAAACAGATATTTTGACTTCCCCGCGCCTATCGGGTACGTTGAAGCACATCCTAACTTCCGCGTTGTCGCGGCGGGGAACACGTTCGGGCTCGGCGCTAACTACGAATATGTTGGCAGAAATCAGCTTGACATGGCAAGCCTTGACCGTTTCGCTGTCGTAAAAATCGATTACGACAAGAACATCGAGATGAACGTTGCCAAAGGGAATGCCGAGCTTGTGGACTTCGCCGAAGATGTGCGTAAAGCCGCGCAAAAGTCGGGTATCAGGTTCCTCGTCAGCTATCGCGCAATCGGGCGCATTGCAAAGTTGGAACAGCTCATGGGTACGGAAGAAGTCTTAAAGACTTGCCTTTTGAAATCGCTCGAAAAGGACGACGTGAATATGTTGTTGAGCAACGTTTCTTTGGATAACAAGTACACGCAAGCTGTCAAGAAGATTGCAAAGGGGATGTGAAAATGAGCGTTATTCGTGAGTACAACGTAGTAAACGGTTATAAAATCATGTGCGAACGTTATAATTCGGCTGCCGAAGTCGTAAATGACGCAAAAACGCGCAAAATCACGAACAGTCGGTTCGTTAATATGGCAGTAAATCTCGGCGGACAAAGAAGTCATTGGTGCGGTGTGAAAAATTATGAGGAAGCGTTGAAGCTCCTTTCGGAAGGGTATCAGCCTGTTGTCGAAAAGCTCAAAGCCGAAATCAAGGCGAACGTGCAGGGAAATGCAAAGCGCGTCAGCTTCCGAAATGATATCGTCGGGTATGCGCCTGTTGTTCCGCTTGCAATCATGGGCGTTCCAAATGCGATGATGAACAGTTACATGAAGACCATCAAAGCGAAGGTCGTTGACGTGTATTATGACGGAACGTTTCGCAACGGCGTAGAAAGCGATGATATCTTAAAAACAGGCGCAAAGTTGCTTTCCGTCATTATCAGCTTGGAACAGCAAGGCTATCGATTTAACCTGTATCAGGTGCAAGGCTATGCGGACGGCGAAGATTGCGATATGCTCGTCGTGAAAATCAAGGACGCAGCGCAGCCGCTTGACCTGAAACGTGTTTCGTTCCCCATGACGCATACTGCGTTCTTCCGCGTTATCGGTTTTGATTGGTATAGCAAGACCCCGCACGGGAAGTTCCGCTCCGCTTACGGGCGTGCGCTGGTGAACGAAGGCCGCGTAAAAGGGAAAATCGACGAAATCGCTAAAACAATGTTCGGCGAAAACGCGGTTTACATCTTGGGCGAACGGTTGCGTCAGGAAGGTTCCCGCGCAGAAGAATATTTGAAAGAGAGGTTCACAAAATGCAAGAACGGTATCAAAGCATGATTACGGCGGACGGTTGGGTTATATGCGCAAAATGCGGCCGTAAACTTGCGAGGCTGTTGTGTGGAACAAACTCCACACAACAGCAGCCCGTAGGCCGCAGTGAGTCGATTATCGAGCTTAAATGTCATTCTTGCAAGTCTTTGAATTTGTTCGGAGGAAAAAATGGAAACGTTTAAGGTCGGAGACGTTGTAAAAGTCGCTGGCGAGCCTGTTGACGAAAAAAAAGAAGAGTGGGAAGATGCCGTTGACATGCTCGGTAAGAATGCGCTTGGCATTGTTTATGATGTCAGTAGACCTGGTGAGAAAACTATTCTATATGGCGTGCAAGTGTTCAGGAGCAATAAAGACGTTAGTCACCTTCACACATTATATTCGAGTGAAAATCGCAAGAAAATAGCGCCTTTCGTCGCAGAAACGAATAGAAACAACTGTTGGTGGGTGAGAAGCGGTGCGCTCGAAAAGTTTGATTTTGAGAAAGAAGGGAAGAAATTACGTCTGCAACTGTGCCAAAACGACGGGGAAGAAAAGTATGCGTGTATCGGCGATAGGGTATTCGTTCCGCAGTACGAATTAAAAGGAACGGTCGTTGCGATAAGGAATGTAAATTGTAACGAAACGCCTGATTATTATTATGGCATACGTTTTGACAATGTGAAATATCCAAAAGGATTGATTTTGAACCCGCTTTTGGGGCTTTTGGATAAAAACGATAATAGCGGGAAGTGGCTGCCGAAAGAATATTTTTCCGTTATACATCGTATATCAATTCTTACGGGCGACAAAGAGCCGATTGCACCGCGCAAAACGATAACGTGCGAAGAAGAAATTTTGAAAAAAATTAGAAAGCTATTTACAATTTAACGGAGGCATGATAAAATAAAGGTATGGAACAGTTCAACATTGAATGGAAAGAAATTGCAGGCGTAAAACCGTACCCGAAAAATGCAAAGAAGCACGACGAAACGCAGATCGCAAATGTCGCAGAAAGTATCAAACAGTTCGGCTGGCAACAGCCGATTGTTTGCGACAAAGACGGGGTCATTATTATTGGGCATTGCAGGCTTTTAGCCGCGAAAAAGCTGGGGTTAAAGAAAGTACCCGTCAAGACTGTGGATAACCTGTCCGAGGAACAGGTCAAAAAGCTCCGCGCGCTCGATAACAAGCTCAACGAGAGCGAATGGGACTTTGACTTGCTCGCCGAAGATATAGGCGACCTCGATTTTTCGGGCTTCGATATTGACTGGGGCTTTCCTGAAAATGAAGAAGAAAAAGAAATTATAGAGGACGAAGTGCCGGAAGTCGACGAGGAAAACGAGCCGATATGCAAACTCGGAGATATTTGGCAACTTGGTCGGCATAAACTTATCTGCGGCGATAGCACGGACAGGGCGACAGTTGAAAGGCTTATGAACGGAAAGAAAGCGGATATGGTTCTTACAGACCCGCCGTATGATATAGGTTCGCCTGGTGGAGGAATAATTGGAAAATCAAATTCAATGAAACAAATTAAGGAAAATGGAGTTGATACGTTCGACCCATTAAAATTATCTTTATATGCAAAAACGAATGTGTTTTTTCATAATAAACCGCTTATAAAAAAATATATTGAGCTTTCAGAAAGAGAAAAACAGCCATATGATTTGGCAATTTATAAAAAAGAAAATTGTGTTCCGAACTATAATTCTCATTTAATGACAGATATTGAATATATTGCAATTATAGGAGAACTCGACCCGAAAAAAGGATATGACAAAGAATTATACTCAAAAGTTTATATAGGGAAAAAAGATGTCGACAATGAATTAAGTTATAGTAAACCTATTGAATTGTGCGCAAAATTTATAAAATTATATTCTGAAAATAATGAATCCGTACTTGACCTTTTCGGTGGTAGCGGTTCAACCCTTATCGCTTGCGAACAGTTAGACCGCACTTGCTATATGATGGAACTTGACCCGCGCTATTGCGATGTCATTATTAAACGTTGGGAAAACTTTACAGGTCAAAAGGCGGTAAAAATAAGCTAAAAGAGGTGGTTTTTTGGCTGATAAAAAAGATAACCTCAAACCATTTGTTAAGGGCACAATTAGCAGAGAGGTAGCAGCGGCTAACGGCGCGAAAGGCGGAAGAGCAAAAGCACAGAAAAAAACCGTCGCCGAATACCTGCGAAAATGGGCTGACGGAGAGGTGAGCGAAAAGAATAAAAAGGCGTTAGAAGCGTTGGGTTTAAGCGAAGAAGCGACGAACCGAACGCTTCTCGTCGTGCCGTTGATAAAAAAGGCAAGCAGCGGCGACACAAAAGCCCTGCAAATGGCGTTGGAGCTTTTGGGCGAAGATAAGAAGAAAGAGCTCGAAATTAAGAAGCTGCGGCGTGAAATTGAGTTGCTGAAAGCTGAAACGCAAAAGTTGCGTATGATGACGGGCGAGGATAGAGAGGTTGAGGACTTGACCGCGCTCGGGGATATGTTGCAGGTAGACGATGATAAAGGAGATGAAGAGGAATGAAAGTTTTAATTGCTTGTGAAGAAAGTCAAAGAGTTTGTACGGCGTTTCGGGAAAAAGGGCACGAAGCATATTCTTGCGATATACAAGAATGTAGCGGCGGACACCCCGAATGGTATATTCTGGGCGACGTATTGCCGATTTTGAACGGAAACACAAAATTTATAACGCAAGACGGAGCATTGCACGAAATATCTGGCAAATGGGATATGATTATAGCGCACCCGCCTTGTACATATATTTCTAATGCAGGGGCAAGGCACTTGTATAAAGGAGGCGTCTTGCAAGAAGAAAGATATAAAAAAGGCATTAAAGCAAAAGAATTTTTTATGAAATTTATAAATGCAGATTGCAAAAAAATTTGTGTCGAAAACCCTATACCTACACGAATTTTTGAATTGCCAAAATATACTCAAATAATACAGCCTTACGAATTTGGACATCCTTTTCAGAAAAAAACTTGTTTATGGCTAAAAGGGCTTCCGAAATTAAAACCGACTTGCATAATTCCAAAAGAAGACACGCAAAGTACAAGAATTGCTGGGAATTGGTATAATTTAGGTGGGAAAGAAAGAGCGAAAAAAAGGGCAAAAACTTTTGAAGGCATTGCCCGTGCAATGGCGGAGCAATGGGGACAAGATGAAACCGACACAGACGATTGATTGGAAGCCGTTTAGCGACAAGCATAAAGCCTATACAAAAAAGGCTTTATGCTGTAAAATGTCCGTTGCTGAAGGCTCTATTCGTAGCGGCAAAACGATTGATAACTGCATTATAGCCGCCGCCTACCTTGAAAAATGCAAGGACAAAATACACCTCGCAAGCGGAAGTACAATCGGCAATGCAAAGCTGAATATCGGCGCGTGCAACGGCTTCGGGCTTGAAAACCTTTTCCGCGGGCGGTGCAAATGGGGCAAATATAAAGGCAATGAGTGTTTGTATCTTTTTACCCAGACAGGGGAAAAGGTGGTTATCTTTGCAGGCGGCGGAAAGAGCGACAGCTACAAGAAGATACTCGGTAACTCCTACGGGCTGTGGATAGCTACGGAAATAAACGAACATTACGACAGCGACGACAGCCGCGAGAGTTTTATCAAAGTTGCGTTCGGCAGACAAGTTGCAAGCATTGCGCCGAAAGTATTATGGGATTTGAACCCGTGCGCACCGCGTAACAAGATTTATGATGAATATATTGACCTGTACAAAAAAACGTACATTGGCGGATATAACTATGAACATTTCACGCTCGC
>ERZ1090879.212-NODE-212-length-39222-cov-8.021523_pt1 | contig 39222 bp, 31 predicted proteins | sample MGYA00478472_ERZ1090879 | MGnify/ENA primary metagenome ERZ1090879 (study PRJEB33644, sample SAMEA5815723) | chicken gut metagenome | biome: Chicken; feature: Gastrointestinal Tract; material: Caecum | place: Ireland | collected 2019-01-01 | study: A study of the... | reverse complement strand
CCGGTAGGGACTTGCACCCTGCCCTGAAGAATTTTTTATATTATATACCTATAGACTGGTCTTGTCAATTTTTAACTCTGGATCTTCTGTCATTTTACCTGCCGGATCCTTTTCCAGTATTTCTACTTCATCACCTATACATATCCTTCCCGATCTGAGGATCATCCCGAAAACGCATTGTTCTTTCAGGGAACAATGTTCTTTACGGGCGGCAAGGGAACAGATTTCCGGATAGCATTTTTTCAGAGTGCCGGTGACCTGGATGACAGTCTCCCCTATACGGATCTGATCTCCCGGGCAGATCTGAGAAAAATCTATACCTGTAGTCTGGATATTTTCTTTAAATTTTTTCAGACAGAACCCCTCCTGGTTCCTTTGTCTGGCTTCCCGTGGAAGAATTGTGATCTGCCGCTCTTTGTTCTCCTTATGCCAGTCTCCTTCCAAACCCCAGCTTTCTTCCGCCAATACAGATTTTACTGATTTTCCCGGCATTCCCTTTTCCCTGTATAAAAGAATAGCAAGTACTTTTCCTAGTGCCTTATCACCGCTCATCTTCCGGCCTTCCTTTCGTATGATCTTACAGGATCTCTCTGATCTCCCCGGCTTCTTCCCAGGAATATCCTCCTAATTCTTCTATTTTTTTATGAAATGTTTCGGATCTGAGGATATCCAGAAATGCCTGGACAAGAGGAGTGTCCAGATCTTTTTTATAGAGGGCAAAATCATAAGATTCTTTTCCCACAGGAATAAAGTCCAGGCCCATGGCCTTCGCTGCCGAATAGACTCCCATACCCGCATCTGCCCCTTCTCCGGCTACCTGTGCGGCAACTGCCATATGTGTAGAGGCCTCACAGCCATATCCTGATATTTCATCCGGTGAAATCCCCTCTTTCCCAAGAAGATAATCCAGGAGGATCCGGGTGCCTGCGCCTCTCTGACGGTTTACATACCGTCCTTTTCTCAGATCTGAAATTCCTGTTATGCCCAAAGGATTCCCCGGTTTTACCATCAATCCCTGGATCCTTCCCACACCTTTGATCAGGACCATAGGCTCCCTGAACATTTTCTTCAGATAAGACTCATTATAAACTCCTGTAGTCTCATCCAGAAGATGAACCGGGGCAATATGGGCTTCCTGTCTTTTCAGAGCCATCAGGCCTCCCATGCTGCCTACATGGGTGCTGGATATGAACATTCCCGGATGTATCTGCGGCATCAGATCTGCCATAATATCCAGGATCAGATCATGACTGCCAATGATCACCAGCGTATTTTCAATCTGGCTAAGATCCCGGTAAAGCTCGATTTCCGCTTCTTCTCCCGCTTCCAGCCCCTCGCTGTTCTGGGGTATGATACAGAATCCGTCTGCCTGTACCAGAGACATTGCCGCTCCTGCGCCTCTGGCAAGAGGAGCGACCACCAGCTTATCTCCCACTTTTCCTACCTTTACCCTGACATATTCCCTGTGCTTCAGACTGGAAACCAGCCGTTTCGTGACTACTCCGTGTATTACCGGCTTTTTCTCCTGGGGAAAGTCTCCCATCTTTGCCAGTACAGGACTGACAAAATTTTCAAAGGCGATATACGCGCTTACAGGATAGCCGGGAAGTCCTATTACCGGCCTGTTATTTACCACTGCCAGGATCACCGGTTTTCCAGGCTTAACGGCCACTCCATGGACAATCACTTCGCCCAGTTCTCTTAAAACATGGACCGTATAATCTTCCCGCCCCGCGCTGGAGCCGGCATTGATCACTACCATATCATATTCTTTCGCGGCCCGGGCCACCGCATCCCGTATGGTATCATAGTCGTCAGGAAGTATAGGAAAACGCACCGCTTTCGCCCCCTGTTCCTTTGCCATATTTTCAAACATCCTGGAATTGGACTCAATAATACTTCCCTCCACAGGAGTTTCCCCCGGCTCGATCATCTCAGTCCCTGTAGGAAAAATCGCAACCGATGGACGGCAGGCAACAGAAATCTCCGTGATACCGGCAGAAAGAAGGACTCCGATATCAATCGCCCTGATTTTGTGGTGTCCCGGCAGGATCATCTCCCCTGCTACAATGTCTTCCCCTACCGGACGGATATGCTGCCATGGAGCCGCCGCTTCCGTGATCCGAACCCGGTCCTCTTTGTCTGTTTCCAGAAGATCTTCTGCCATGATCACACCGTCATAAGGCAGATGGACAGGATCTCCTGTATCTACCGGCACAAAATCTTCCTCCTGCACCAGCTCTACAGGGCTGGTCTGTGTAGCTCCTTTTGTTTTCTCTGTAATTACCCCAATACCGTCCATAGCGGCGGAATTATATAATGGCGAGCAGTATTTTGCATAAACTGCCTCCTTTGTTACCCTCCCCAGGCTTTCTGTTACCGGAATGGTCTCCCATTTCTTTGTCAGGACCTTTTCCAGCGCCTTTTCATATTTCTCCAGAGCTTCCTCCAAAGATATGGTTTTTAAATACAAATTTCTCTTTCCCATTTTTCTCTCCTAAAGCAGTTCTGCCATAACGGTTTCTCCTGTTTTCAGCCCTTCTTTTCCCAAAGGAATCCTCACAAAGCCGTCCGAACCGGTAAGCGTACGCATAAGCCCTGATTTTCCCAGCACAGGCCGGGCTGTATATACGCCGTCTTCTCCCGGAAAAAGACGTACCATTAAAATGGTATCCTTACCCGGAGCCGCCGGCACGTTACTCTCCATCACCGCCGGCACCATGGGCTTTTCGGGACAGCCTGTCCTCTGTCTTTCCAGCCAGCCTGCCAGAAGGCGAAATACCACCAGGGCCGCGCCAGGATGCCCCGGAAGCCCCATAAGAACCGATTCAGACTCTTTGTCCACCCCAAGGATCGTTGGTTTTCCCGGTTTTAAAGCAAGCCCGTGGGTAAAAACCCCGGGATTGGAAATCCTGTCCAGGATCCTGCTGGTCATGTCCTTTTTTCCCTGAGAGCTTCCTCCCGAGATCACGATCAGATCACTGGACCTTAGTCCCTGCCTCAGGGCCTGTTCTATCATTTCTTCCCGATCCGGCAGTACCTGGGTATGTACGATCTCAAATCCCATTTCTTCTCCCATCCGGGCAAGTGCAGGTGTATTGATGTCGTAAATACAGCCTGGTTTTAAAGGGCAGCCCGGCTCTGTAAGCTCGTCTCCTGTAGATAAGATAGTAACTTTCAGGGGCTTATAAACCTCTGCCTCTCTTATACCGTTTCCCGCCAGGGCTCCGATCTGCGCAGCCCCCAGCCTGGTTCCCCTGGTTAGAATGATCTGGTCTTTTTCCACATCTTCTCCGATCTGAAGGATCCCCGCACCGGAAGGAACCGAAGAGTAGACCGCTATGTGAGAAGTGTCAAAAGGCTCTGTATATTCAACCATTACCATGGCGTCTGCTCCCCTGGGGATCATTCCCCCTGTAGGTACATAAGCGCAGGTCCCTCCGGTAATTTCGCCGGAAGGGACTGTACCGATCTCTACTTCTTCTTTCACCTCCAAAAATACCGGTATACTCTCTCCCGCTCCCTGTGTATCTGCCGCCCTCACTCCATAACCGTCTACTGTGGCTCTTGGAAAATAGGGAAGAGGACTTTCCGCCAGAACATCACAGGCCAGGATCCTTCCCCCGCTTTTTTCTACAGGGATCTTTTCTGTTTTCCCCATATCCCAGGTAATCTGGGCAAACAGTTTTTCTCTTGCCTGCTCCAGAGTATCTACCTTCAGAAGTTTCATAATCTGTTCCCCCTTAAATCATTTTTCATTTATATCCGTTCCGGGAAAAGAAAGCATCTCTCCCTTTAGAAATCTCTGTACCTCCGGGACCGGAGAATGAAACAATACCTCTTCCGCTCTGCCGCTTTGAACAATTTTTCCCTTATCCAGAGCATGGATCCTCCCGCACATTTTTCCTATGTGACTGAGGCGGTGACTGATCAGGATCCAGGTATTTTCTTCTTCCTGGTTCATCTTCCAGATCTGCTTTTCAAAAAAATCCACGCTGTCCGGATCCAGATTAGATAAGGTCTCATCTATGATCACCAGACGGGGGTGAAAACACATGGCGCGGAGCATAGACACTTTCTGCCGTTCACCGCTTGAAAGGCTTCTGGCGCTCTGCTTCTCCTTTCCGCCCATACCGCATGCCTCAAGCATATCAAGCACAGCCCTTTTATCCGGTTTGATCCTGCGGATCTTCAGAGGATATACAATATTTTCATACACTGTGTCATGAAGGAGATAGGGCCTCTGGCTGGTCATGGTGATATCCCTCATGGTAAGATCTCCATAATCGATCCTGCCTCTGTCCGGCTCCAGGATTCCCATGATCAGTTTCGCCAGCGTAGTTTTCCCGCTGCCATTACTGCCAATAAATCCATGGATACAGCCGGTCTCTATTTGGACGCAGCCGGTTTCCAGAACAAAACCGCCGATCTTTTTCTCCACATTAATAATTTTCATCTTCCTGCGACTCCTTCCGGAAAAAATCAGCCATACATTGAAGAATAAAGGCCATGATCAGCAGCAGGATCCCCAGGGTAAGTCCTTCCGTAAAAATCCCCTGGCTTTTCAACAATGAAATTGCTGTAGTCATAGTCCGGGTGTGGCCTTTGATATTCCCTCCTACCAGCATGACAGCGCCTACTTCACTGATCGATCGTCCAAAACCTGAGACAACAGCAAAATAGATCTCATGTTTCATTTCTTTAAGCAGCAGCAGATCCGTCTGCAGTTTTCCCGCTCCCATAGTCTTTGCAAATACCCGGATCCCCGGGGCGGTCTTGGCGGCATAGGTATATACCATTCCACAGATAATAGGCGTAATAATGATGGTCTGAGCCAGGATCATCCCTTCCACGGTAAAAAGCAATTCCAGTTTTCCCAAAGGTCCTCTTCTCATAGTCAGCATATAAACCAGGAGTCCCACCACTACAGGCGGGACTCCCATAAGAGTCCTGTTAATACGGACTGCCAGCTTTTTTCCCGGAAAAGAATATCTCTCCATGACCAGGCCCAGAAATGTTCCAAGTACTGCTGAAAGAAATGTAGAAGTCACGGCCATACGGAGAGTGACCAGGATCGCGCTGTAAACTCCCACGTCAGAAAAAATCTCGTCAAATAATGTCTTCAGCATATATCTCTCCAGGTCTTATGCATCCGTTCCCGCATTTGGAACAAATAAAGCCTCTCCATATTCTTCTACTCCATACTCTCCGATCAGTTTCTGTATTTCATCAGAACAGATCCATTCAATAAAAGCGTTGGCTCCTTCGTTATTTACTTCCGGATACTTTTCCGGATTCACTGCGATAACCCCATATTGATTCAGAAGATTTTCATCTCCCTGGCAGACGATCTCCAGATCCAGGGGAACATCCGCATCTTTTTTCATTTTCAGATATGTGCCTCTATCTGTGAGACAGTAGGCCTGCATCTCTCCCGCCATAGTAAGCGTAGCGCCCATGCCCTGTCCGGATTCCAGATAATTCGGATCCTGTGCCGGATCCAGTCCCAGATCTGCCCAGATCGTCTTTTCCTTTTTATCCGTTCCTGAGTCATCTCCTCTGGAAACAAAGGAAAGCTGTTCATCTATAATCTGTTGAAAAACTGTCCGGATATCTTCAGTAGCGGCTATGGGTTCTGCAGGCCCTACAACAATAAAATCATTGTACATAACCGGGAATCTCTCTACTCCATATCCGTTATTGACAAATTCTTCCTCGCTGGCTTTGGCATGGACCAGTACAATGTCCACATCCCCGTTTTCTCCCATTTTCAAAGCTTCTCCTGTTCCTACTGCATCCCAGAGAAGTTCATAGCCGGTATCTTCCTGGAAGATCGGCGCCAGATAGTCCAGCAGTCCGGTATCTGCTGTGCTGGTAGTCGTTGCCATCATCAACTGCCCCTTGTCCTCCTGTACAGAGGCTTCCTGGTCCTGGCTTTCTTCCGTTTCCTGCGCCGTCTGCTCTTGTGTGCCGGTTTCCCCGGCTGTGTCATTGTGGTTTTCCTGTGACTGTCCGCCGCATCCCGCTGTCAGGCTGAGGGCCATCACCATTCCCAAAAGCATCCCTACAGTTTTTTTTCTCATGTAAAAACCTCCTTTTTTTTAATTTATCTTCTGCAGTTTATCACTGCTCTAGAAGCCTTCTCCTTGCCGGTCATCCTCCAGGATCCTCATTTCATCCCCCACAGAAATCCTTCCGCCTTTCAGGACTCTGGCAAAAACTCCCTCCCGTGGCATAATACAGTCTCCTGTTATTTTCTGGATCGCACATCCCTGGTGGCACTGTTTGCCGATCTGGGTCATTTCCAGCACTACATCCCCGCATATAAATCTGGTCCCCACCGGAAGATTTTTAAAGTCAAAACCTGAAACTATAAGGTTTTCCCCAAAGGCGCCGTCCTCCACCACAGCCCCTCTCTTCTTAAAATCCTCGATGGATTCATACGAAAGCAGGCTTACCTGGCGATGCCATTTTCCTGCATGAGCGTCTTTCTCCACGCCGTAATCCTCTATAAATAAAGCCTCTCCTATATTCTTTTTAGGAGTTCCTTTCTTTTCACTGATACATACCGCTTTCACTGTTCCCATATTTATCCTCCAATCTGGGACATGATCTTCTGTTCCTGATTTTCTTTGTTTGCCAGACCGAACATATGGCCTTCCGGCTTTTTTTCTATCGCCTTTACAATAAGGGCTTTTATTTTTTCCTCCGGTTCACCTCTTCTCAGAGGCTCTCTGAGATCCTCCCCTATATCATACTGGAGGCAGGACTTTAAATAGCCCTGGGAGGTCAGCCGTATCCGGTTGCAGGAACTGCAGAATTTATGACTCACCGCACTGATGAACCCGATCTTTCCCTGAAAGCCTTCAAAAGAAATATAGTGACCAGGTCCATTTCCCAAAACTCCCTGAAAGGGCCTGCACCTGCCAAACCTGTTTTCCAGCAATTCTTTTATCTCTTTTTCTGTTTTACCTTTCCATTCTTTTCCCAGCCCGATAGGCATCATCTCAATAAATCTTACATGAACAGGATAATCTTTTGCCAAGGCTCCGATTTCCAGAAGACTTTCTGTATCCTGCCCCATAGGGACACAGTTGATCTTTACCGTTACTTCCGGATATTTTAAAGCTTCCTGAAATCCTTCCCACGCCCGTTTCAGTTCTCTTCTCCGGGAGATCTGATAATACTCTTCCTCTCGCAGTGTATCCAGACTGATATTCACTCCATCTATCCCTGCCTGCGCAAGCTCCCTCATCTGTTCCTTTAGAAGGATCCCATTTGTTGTCAATGTCACCTGACGTATACCGGGGATCTCTTTGAGCTTTTTTGTCAGCTGCCATAGATCTTTCCTTACTAAAGGTTCTCCTCCGGTGAGTTTGATCTTCTCAATACCCAGAGAAGCAAAAATCTCCGCAAGCTTTACAATCTCCCCGTACCTGAGGATATCTTCATGGTCCACCATAGGAACTCCCTCCTCAGGCATACAGTAACAGCAGCGAAGATTACATCTGTCTGTTACCGAAATCCGTACATAGTCAATTTTTCTTCCAAATCTGTCGATCATAAGACTTCCCCGTTTCTCTTTTTTGTTCTGTCCGTCTTTCTTTGATGATAAGGGCACTCCGGATCAGGAAATACCGGCACCATATCGAACTCTCCTTCCAGACCATCATAAGAAAGGATCCTGTTATATAAAGGTTTTCCTGCCCCTGTGATCAGTTTCAGAGCTTCCATAGCCTGAAGGCTCCCGATCACTCCTGCCGCCGGTCCCAAAGCCGGAACATCTTCTCTGCCCTCTTCTCTCCTATAGCCCAGACAGCCAAGGCAGGCGCTGTCCTTTCCGACCGTCATCACATAGCCGTAAAATCCATGTACGCCTCCTTCTACCAGAGGGATCCCCATGGAAATACAGATCTTATTTGCCGCCAGTCTGGTTTTCTGATTGTCCACACAGTCAACGACTACCTGAGAATCTGCCAGTAGTTCCCTCCCGTTTTCTTCCTTAAAAAAACATTCTATTCCTTCTGCTTCCTGTCCTTCACCTTTTCTCAGATCTGAAAGGTGTCTGACAGAACTCTGGCTTTTTGCTTTCCCCAGATCCTCCTTTCCATATAGGATCTGGCGGTTCAGATTAGACAGAGAAACCCTGTCTCCATCTATGATCCTCAGCTTTCCCACGCCGGCATACCAGAGATACAATGCCACGGGAGATCCCAGCCCTCCGGCCCCTATCACGGTGACCCGGCTTTCTCTGATGCGCCTTTGTCCTTCCTCTCCGATTTCCGGAAGGATCATCTGCCTTTCATACATATTCAGCCACCTCCCACAGGAGGAAAAAGAGCGAGGATATCCTCGTCCTTTATTGGTTTCTGAAGGTCTGAATGCCTGCCGTTAATAAGGAAGATCGCCACTTCTTCACAGGGGATCTGATATAATCTGCATATATCCTCTCCATTTTTCGCTTTCTCAGGTTCTACATAGCTGATCTTTTCCCTTCCTTCACGAAAAGTCGCAAATAAACGTACCTCTATCATAACTTTCTCCTGTCCCTTTATGCCAAAAAACGGAGCCACGATTTAAGCGGCTCCGTCTCTCATTGTCAAATTCTGGATTTACTGTTCTACAAGTCCCAGTCTGTCCAGGGTCTCCTTCGTAGGAAATGCATCTATCCAGCCTCTTGCCTGGTAATACTGCGGCAAGGTCAGCTTGATCTGGCTGACCATACCTTTGGAAGGGCCTTCTTTAATAGGTTCTTCCATCAGCCTCTTGGGCAGACGGTCATCTTCCGGCTTCATTCCTGCTGCCTTATTAAACAGTCTTTCCAGATTATAGATCCTTTCTCCTACTTCTAACAGCTGTTGGGGGGTATATTCCGTTCCTGTAGCTGCATTAAGAAGTTTTGCATACTGAGGCGCCCCAAGAGCGAAAGATGAGAACAGGCACAGCCCCATGGAATCGATCACCGCGGTCAGATCCTGGAAAGTCATACACCATTTCGCCTTTCCTTCTATCGTGGTCCGGTCCAGCTGTTCAGGCAGACCCAGCACCTCCGGCGAGATCAGATATCCGCGGACATGACAGCCGCCCCGATTGCTGGTAGCATAGGTAATTCCGATCCCCTGGATCCCGCGGGCATCATAGGCAGGCATTTCCTGCTTTTTCACGCTCATGGATATCTCCGGATGTCCATAGTGCTCACAGAGACGATAGGATCCGTCTGCCATAAGCCTTGCCAGAGGACTGCTTCCCTCTCCCATACGCTTCGTCCATTCAATAATGGCTTCCGAGCTTCCCCACACCAGAGGAACACCCTCGCATTCCTCTTCTGTGATGACGCCCATCTGATAAAGCTCCATAGCCGCGGCGATGGTACAGGGAGTAGAGATCGCATCCAGGCCATATTCATTACACCACATATTGGCTCGGTCAATAGCATCCAGATCTTTTAATCCGCAGTTTCCACCATAAGCCCACAAAGGCTCGTATTCCGGTCCCCCTACTACCTTGTCGTCGATCTTTACGACTCTTCCGCAGGCAATAGGGCAGCGGTGACATGCCGCATTCCTTACAAGATATGTATCTTTCAGGGTTTCCCCGGAAATATCATCTGCATCTTCGAAATAAGATTCCTGCCAGTTTCTTGTAGGGAAAGAACCGGTATTATTAATGATGTTTACCAGAACTGCCGTTCCATAGGTGGGAAGTCCGCCGCCGGTCACTCCGTTTTCCCGGAGCATATGACCGCACTCCCGGGAAGCCTCTTTTAAAGCAGCTTCATCATAAGGAGGTATTACCTTTCTGCTGGCGGTCACTGTGATAGCTTTCAGGTTTTTGGAACCCATGACTGCGCCTACCCCGCTTCTTCCCGCTGCTCTGTCTTTGTCATTCATAATAGCAGCCAGAAGAGAAAGATGCTCTCCTGCAGGACCGATATTCAATACGGAACATCCGGGATGGACTGCCTTTAAGGCGTCATCCACCGCCTCACTCATCATTCCCGTATAGGGAGTCCCATCCAGGATCTGGATCTTATCATCCTCAACATGGATATAAACCGGTTTCTCTGCTTTCCCTTCTACGATCAATCCGTCCCATCCTGCATACTTCAGCTTTCCTCCCCATTTTCCCCCGGAATTGGAACATGCGATCATTCCGGTAAGAGGTGATCTGGTCACTACCATATACCGTCCCGCAGTAGGGGAAGCAGTGCCTGTCATCGGGCCTGTAATATAGATCAGCTTGTTTTCCGGAGACAGGGGATCTGCTTTTGCCACTCCTTCATCATATAAAATTTTTGTCCCAAGTCCTCTGCCGCCAATAAATTTTACTGCCTGCTCCATGTCCAGAGGCTCCACCTGAATCTCGCCTGTGGACAGATTAATCCTGGCCATTTTTCCGTTATAAGATGTACCCATAACATGCCCTCCCTTGCATTTCATAAATAGCCAATTGTCCTGAAAATAAAAGGACATAACTGCTGTTACATGAAAATCCTTTCCAAACACGGGAGGCATTGATTCAAGCGGTCAATACCCTCGCCGAAAGATCATCTCGGCATGGTCCTGTTTCCTCTTTACAGGACTCGGATTTTATATATATATGTTATAATAAAATTCCTGTTTTTTCAATATATATTGTCATATTGTATAAATTTTTCTACTCTTCCTTCTGCAAAGCGTTTTTTACAGACAGAATTTTTTTCTTATACATATCTCTGTTTGCGTACATATTCTGGATAAACTCGTTAAACTTTGTGAGATACCGCAAGATCGGCTCTGTGGCAATGGAAAATACTACGAAAAGCATAACGCATTTCGTTGACATGGACGAAATTCCAAACAATCCAGGAAACAGGATACAGCTTGCCAGGAAGCCGATGATACATCCCACACAGATCACTCCCCGGAGCATGTTCATTGGCTTGCAGATCTTAAACAGTATCATAAATCCCACGATCGCCAGCAGCATGGTAGACGCCGTGGACAGATCCGCCCCGCTGACTCCGAATGTCTGGGAAAAGATCGCCAGAGCCGCCACCACCAGTACGTCAGTCAGACCTGCCGGAAGGGCCTTCAGCAGCACATTCTGAAGAAAATGACCTTTGATCACATTTTTATTCGGCTGCAGGGACAGGAAGAATCCCGGTATGCCAATAGTAAACATACTGATCAGAGAAATCTGGGAAGGTCCCAGAGGGTAGGTAAATACAAAGATAATGGATACCAGTGACAACAGGAAGGAGAAAATATTCTTTACCAGGAACAGACTGGCAGACTGCTGGATATTATTTACCACTCTTCTTCCTTCTGCCACTACCTCCGGCATCTTGGAAAAATCTGATTCCAGAAGGACCACCTGAGCCGCCTGCATGGCAGCCTCGCTTCCTGAGGCCATGGCAACGCTGCAGTCTGCATCCTTTAAGGCCAGCACATCATTGACACCATCTCCTGTCATGGCTACAGTCTTGCCTTTCCTCTGAAGGGCCCGTACCAGCTGCCTCTTCTGTTCCGGCAACACACGTCCGAACACCGTATAATTTACGGCGGCTTCTTCCAGCTCCTCCTTTGTCTTCAGGGTTCTTGCATCCACATACCGCTGGGCTCCGGCGATCCCTGCATGTCTGGCAGTCTCTGATACCGTAAGGGGATTATCCCCGGAGATCACTTTCACCTCCACGCCCTGGCGGTTAAAGTATTCAAAAGTCGCCGGAGCTTCCTCCCGGATCCGGTTCATCAGCAGGATCAGAGCCCAGGGATCCACCTGTCCCTGAAGTTTCTTTCCATTAAGTTCTTCCTCATAGGTTCCGAAGATCAGAGCCCGGTATCCCTTGGCGGAATATTCCTCGATAGTATCCTGATAGGCCTCATAGGCGCTTCCCAGGACAAATTCCGGAGCCCCCAGGACAAAATTCCCGGACTCAAACACAGCGCCGCTGTATTTATTCGCGGAAGAGAAGGAAATGATCTTTAAAGGTTTTTCCCCTTTATATTCCGTAAAATACTGTTTCATTGCCGCCATGGTACTGTTATCCTCTCCCATGGCCTGGACAAAGTCTGACAGGATCCCCTTTACATTGTCCATATCCTGTTCCTCGTCCAGAAGCACAATATCCTGGACCGTCATAGCATTTTCCGTAATGGTCCCGGTCTTGTCCACGCAAAGGACATTGACCCTGGCCAGGGTCTCGATACTCTTCATATCGTGGAGCAGCACCTTGTTCATAGCCAGCCGGACGCTGCTCAGGGCCAGAGCCACTGTTGTCAGCAGATAAAGGCCCTCCGGGATCATGCCGATCACCGCCGCCACCATTGAAGTAATACTTCCCTGGAAACCTTCATGGCTGATAAAAAAGCTCTGTATAAAAAGAATGATCCCTATAGGTATCAGAGCAATACCCACAGTTTTCACCAGCTTATCCAGGGAACGGATCATCTCAGACTGTTCCTCATCCTTCATGGCTTTCGCCTTCAGAGTCAGTCTGGAAATATAAGATTCATCTCCCACTTTTTCCAGACGGGCATAACATTTTCCGGAAACAATAAAGCTTCCGGACATAAGAGAATCTCCTTCTTTCTTTACGATCTCCTCGGATTCTCCTGTAAGAAGGGACTCGTTTACCCGCACTTCGCCGGAACATACCACTGCGTCCGCGCAGATCTGATTTCCTGTATTAAATATGACGATATCGTCCCGGACCAGATGGGTGGAATCTATAGAACGGATCTTTCCTTCCCGTACCACGTCGGTCTTGGGGGCATTGAGCATATTCATCTTTTCCAGAACATTTTTCGCCCGGATCTCCTGGACGATCCCCACCACAGTATTCAGCAGGATCACCGGAAGGAAAGTCAGATCCCGGAAAGAACCTGACAGGCACACCAGCACTGCCAGGACTGCGAATATCAGGTTAAAATAGGTAAATACGTTTTTCTTGACAATATCTTTGGTGCTCAGGCTGACACTGCCTACTTCTTCATTGCTCCATCCCGCTGCCGCCCGCTCCTGTACCTGTTTCTTGGTCAGTCCGTAAAGGTAATCCGCCTTCACAGGTTCTACCGGAAATTTTATATTTTTTTCAGAAGGTTTTGGCTCCGGCTTCTGTCTTTTTCTCATGTTGCTGTATTTCACCTTTCTTTCTCCATACTTCTGCTTTTTCAGACAAACATTATTTTTATCATAGCACAAAAAAAGAAGGCACTCAATTGTGTATACAATATTTTCATTTCTTTTTATATATTTTTAATTTTTCTCATCCGGTACTCTGTCACAGCTTCAGGATCCTCAGCTGATCTCCCGCCATCTTTTTTCTCATCTTCCAGTTCATCTTTGGCAGAGGCCAGGGAACAAAGTCTCTGTCTTTATACTTATCTGAAACCTTCGGCACCGGATAGATCTGATCCACATGGCGGCTGGGGCAGTCGATCCAGATACCGCGAAGAGACAGGGCTGTTCTTTTCAGCACCATCCTTACCGCGTCCAGGCCAAAGATCCCGAAATAATGATTTTTCAGGGAAAGCAACGGGAATGGCACTTTCATCGCCGCTGTGGCAGCCAGCATACAGGCAGAAGGACTGCAGCAGCCGGGACTTCTGTAAGAAGCCACATCTTTTAACACTTCCCCGCAGTTTCCTACTGTAAGGATGGGCATCTCCAGGTTTCTCACCTTTTCTTCTTCATAAGGCTTTCCATCCCGGTCAAACCACCATTTTTTTCCGTCGATGGGAACTCCGGAACCAATGATCACAGCAATCTGACGATCCCTGTTTTTCTTTGTAGAATAAACGATATACTCAAAGCCGGAACGCAGAGCTGCCAGACAGCCGCCTCTGCAGGCGCCCTCCAGTTCTCGGGCTATTTCAGGAGTCACTGCATAAGGATCCCGGATCTTTGGCGCCTGGGGCAGACTGTGGCCCGCCAGTACCAGGATATTGGGAAAATGCTTATGGAAGGTATCTCCCAGAAGACTGGGATCCGCCGGCCGGAAGTGGAAAACAGGGACCTCTCCGTCTACCTGAGCCTCTCCATGGTAAAAACCTCTCTTCCCTACTTCCCGGAACAGAGGGATTTCATCCGGATCAAAGCCCATGATCCGGCAGCCTACCCGGTCTGTTGCCACAGGATCCGTTCCTGCCACAAGGAGACGGCAATCCACCGGGTCTACAGGAGCAGGGGTATTTCCCTCTCCTCCTACCAGGCCGTCTATTAAAGTCAGATCCGGCCGCAGTATATAAAGCATATCTGCCAGTTTCTCATCAATCCGGTAATTATGATTTCTCTCTCGCAGCGCATAGGGGATCACACCCATGGCATTTTTAAAGCCCAGAGTCACTCTGGTATAGAGATTTGTCTTCAGTTTTGGCACAGAAATATAGAAATCTTTTCCCTCCACAACGCCCACAAAGGGGGTAGGGATCAGGACTTCTTTCATTACCTTTGCCTTTGGCAGCAGATATCTGCGGACAGGACAGGTTTCCAGAGTGACCAGCCCTGTATTCCGGTATCCTGCGATCCGGTCCATGCCGCTTATACGGAAACTGGTGGCCGTAGGCATAGGCTTTCCTGAAGATTCTGCAATAAGAACCTTTTTGTTATATTTCTGTACCCATTCCACTACCGCATCCATTACCCTGGGATCTGTAGATTCCGGGTAATCTTCCTCAAACATACCGCTCCGATGGTAGACAGACACCAGATTGGGCTTGATCACTACCTGTCTACTCTCTTCCATTTTTCTGCGAAATCCCGTCTTTTCTTCCAGGATATCCAGAGTTTCAAATACCAGGCTTCGGATCGTCTGTATGTCCGGACGCTGAAAATAAGAGTCCTTTCCATAGTCCTCAGGCAGAGCAACATAGTCCCTGTCAAGAGCAATCTCCTCTTCTATGCGGCGGACCACAACTGTACGCTCATTCATCTTTTTGTACTCCTTTTCCTTTATATCTTCTGTCTTTTATCCGATCCTTACACAGCTTCTTCTATAGCCTTTCGGACCTTTTCATAAGCAGCGGAGACTTCCGGCATCATAGCCGCTCCCTCCTGAAAATCCTCTTTTCTGAAATACTCTGTCTGCCTGGATATAAGGGCATACAGTTCCTCCATAGAAAGATTTCCGCAGACTCCTTTTAAAGTATGGGAAAACCGGAAAGCCTCCCTGACGTCACCCTTTTCCACTGCCTGGATCAGGCTCTGATAATTGTTATCCTGAAGAAATTTCTTTAAAAATTTCAGGAATAGACCTTCATTCCCCATAAATCTGGAAAGGCCGCTGTCCACATGGATCCCGGCCTCTGTCAACTGTTGTTTCTTATACTCTTCCATCTTCTCACGTCCTTTTCTAAGGTCCCTGACCGGGACTTCTGCTGCTTCTTCCGGTCCGGGAAATCTTCCTACATCTTTCCTTCTATCTGAGGCAGGATCTTTTCCAGAGCTTCCAGCAGCTCCGGATTAAATGCCCCGCACTGTCCGGTAAAGATCATATCCATAGCTTCCGGCACGGGAATGGCAGGTTTGTAGACCCGTTTATTTGTCAATGCGTCAAACACGTCTGCCACAGATACCACCTGAGACCAGACGGTGATCTCCCTGCCTTTGAGTCCGTCCGGATAGCCTTTGCCGTCCCATCTTTCATGGTGATGGCGGCAGATATCATAGGCATACTGATAAAGCCGGTTATTTTTATACTGAGGGATCTGCTCCAGTACCTGGCAGCCCATGACCGTATGGCTTTTCATGATCTCAAATTCCTCATCGGTCAGCCTTCCCGGTTTATTTAGGATCAGATCGCTGATGGCGATCTTCCCCACATCATGCATAATAGATGCCTGGGAGATCTCCTGGATCTCCCGGTCTGAAAAAGCGTACTCTTTTTTGCCTGTTCTTCCAAGCGCTTCCAGAAGAAGCCGGGTCAGACGGCGGATCCGCTTTACATGTTCTCCGGATTCTCCGCTTCTGAACTCAATAGCAGTTGACAGGCTTTCAATAATAGAGTAGTTCAGGTTCAGGATCTCCTGTTCCTGCCTGCGCAGCTTCTGTCCCTGAAGTTCCACCACATGGCTGAGCCGTTCTCTTGCCGCAAAAAGTTCCATGACGCTCTCCACCCTCCGCCTTACGAAATAAGGCACGATAGGCTTCTCAATAATGTCCATGGCTCCCAGCTGATATCCCCGGCGCATGCTCTCTTCTGAGGAATCTGCAGTAATGAGGAACACCGGGATCTTCTCCATCAGTCCCATGTCTTTCATCTTTTCCATAACCTGAAATCCATCCATTACAGGCATAAGGATATCTAACAGGACCGCCGCAATATGTTCCCGGCGCTCTTCCAGGATCTGTACTGCCTCAAGACCGTTTTCCCCTTCCAGGATCTGGTTTCTGTCAGCAAAGATCTGGCTGAGGATCGCCCGGTTGATCTCCATATCGTCTACGATTAAAATGTCCTTTTTTTCCATTAGTCCTCCTCAATAAGATATCCCTTTCCTCCCCTGCGCTTCACCTGATACATGATCTTGTCTGCTCTCTGATAAAGTTCCGTAAAGGTCCTTTTCTTTTCACTGAAGACCCCGCCCCAGGACAAGGCAGAGGAAATATGGGGGAACTCCTCCTGAATATTTCTATCATAGTCTTCCATGATCTTTTCCAGTTTTTTCTCAATAGCCTGACGGTTTTTACAGGGATAGATAAAGACCACAAATTCATCTCCCCCTAAACGGAAGATCACATCTGTATCTCTGAAGGATTTCCGTATTTTATCCGCCACGTATTTCAGCATGATATCTCCTTTCAGATGGCCGTATACATCATTGACAGCTTTAAAATTGTCAATATCCATCAGAAGGAAAATATATTCGCCTCCATTATCCAGCGCCTGGCAGATCAGGTTTTCCCCTGTCTGCCGGTTATACAGGCCGGTGAGAGAATCCCTGGATGACTCCTCCAAATGGCGGTATAAAGACTCGATAAATGGATTTTCGCCATCCGGATACAGCCTTCTGAGGGCTTCTCCCCGCTTGGCCCAGTTCTTCATCTCCGACAGGTGTATGAGGCTGATCTTATATTCTTCCCGTACCTGCTGTATCCCTAGGGTCATCCCCCACCAGGACAGGTTCAGTTTCTCCCCGTCTATATCCATATACGTCTCGATTTCACTATAACAGACCCAGTTTCCCGGACTGATCTTTTTCTCTCTGTACCCGTTTACTTCATAAACAGCAGAAGCAGAATCATCTGTTATGTGGCGCTGCAGAAGCTTCCCAAAATCTTCTTTGTTAAATGCGGGGGCTTCCCCCTGTACTCCGATACAGTAAATATCCTCTGTAGACATCTGAAGTACAGTTTCCCTGTCTCCGCAAATAAAATAGCTGTCCAGAAAGAGGAGTAAAGTCTCATATACAAAACTCTTCTCTGCCAAACTATGCTTCCCCCTTTTTCATATATTTCTCATTGAACTCTTCCACAGGCACCGGCCTGCAGTAGTAATAGCCCTGTCCGTAATCGCAGTCCAGATCCCGTACCATCTGCTGATCCCCTTCTGTCTCGATCCCCTCTGCCACAGTAGAAATCTTCAGGCTCTTACTTATTTCAATAATATGTTCTATAATAATCGTCTGTCTCCGCCGATCTGCTCCCTCCAGTTCTTTAAAAAAGCCTTTATCCAGTTTCAGCTCATCAATCCGCAGATTGCCCAGGATATTCAAAGAAGAATAGCCGCTTCCGAAATCATCCATAGAGATCCGGAATCCGATCTTTTTCAGTCTCAGAATCACCTGATTCAGTTTATCTATATTTTCCATGGCCAGGCCTTCCAGAATTTCCAGCGTGATCCATTCAGCAGGCACCTGATATTTCTTTATCAGCTTCTCCATCCTCTCTACATAATCTGCCTCGTAAAAAAGAATCTTGGACTGATTCACAGAAACAGGAACCACCTGCCCATTTTCATCCCTCCACCGGCGCAGCTGCCGGCATACCTGTTCCGTCATATACATATCCAGTGCTGCACAGAAACCATTCCGTTCAAATATGGGGATAAACTGTCCCGGATAGATCACTTTCCCATCTTCCGGTATCCATCTGACCAGCGTTTCCGCTCCCACAAGCTTCCCTGTTTTCAACTCGAATTTGGGCTGAAGATACATTTTGAATTCTCCGGCTTCCAACGCCTGATTCATATGAGATTCCACATAGTTCTGAAGGATCTCTTCCTGATGCAGCTTCAGGTCATAAAACCAGATACTGTTCCGGGGAAGGGTTCTGGCTTTTTCCAGTGCAAACATCGTATGGGTTGTCTGCATAGTGGCCGTATCTTTTTTCCCGCCTGCAGGTATCAAAGAAATGCCGCAGTACATCTGTATCTCATAGTTCCGTCTCCAGTTTGCGGAAAAAGCAGAAATATCTCCCATGATTTTCCGGATTCTTTCCTGGATGATTTTTTTGTCGCTGGTTTTTAAAAGCATCAGGAACATATCCGCAGAATTTCTGCAGAAATATTCCCCTTCTTCCATGTTGTTCTCCATAGCCTCTTTTACATGGCAGAGAAGGCTGTCCGCCTGATTTCTTCCGAAAATCTCATTGATAAACTTAAACTGCCGGATATTCATCCCTGCCAGAGCCCAGGCTTCCTGACCTTTCATCACCTCTGTCAGTTCCTGCTGGAATTTTTCTGAGTTATAAGCCCCGGTAAGAGGATCATAGTAGGCATATTGTATCAGTTCCCGGTTCTTTTTCTTCAATGCCCGGTATCCGTAGAAGACAAGCAGGATTACTACTGCCAGGACCAGCGAAAAGGCGATTCTGGTAATCAGGATCATCTGACTGGTAAATCTGTTGACCTCATTTACAGACTCTATACCAAAAAGATTCCAGTCCCGGATATCTGTCGCTGCAATATAGATCCGAAACAGATTTCCATTATATCTTACAGAAGTAAAACAGTTTCCTCCCTCTTGCAAAGTCTCTTCTATCCGTTCTTTTTCGTCTGCGGAAAAATAGTCTCCGTAAAAAACGCTGTCTTCCTCATAGGGTAACACATAATTCCCCTGGCTGTCGACCAGCCGGATATACCCATTTCCTGCAAAAATCGTTTCTCCGTTCAGCATTTTCCTAAGAGAATCTGCCGCTTCTGTAGCCACCAATGCTCCGATGATTTCCCCGTTACGGTATACGGGAACCGCATATCCGATCACATCTTTTTCCAGTTTTTCATCATAGGAAATCCCGGAAAAAGCTTCTGCACCTTCCCAGGCACTGCGTACGATCTCCTGCATACAGGGACTGATTTCTTCCAATGTTACGTCTGTTTCCATATCCTTCCCCCTGGTTACCCGGACACCCCGGCCGTTTTTGCTGAAATAGCCCATCCGCACGAAATTATTATGATTGTTGGATTCCAGCAATCCTCTGGAAAAATTCTCTTTATCGAGTCCCTGATTAAACTCCAGAAAGGCTGCCAGAGTATATACGATCTGAAAATCCGTCTGGATCTTCTGTTCCAGCTCTTCCTTATAGGACTCCACTTCTCCCTGAATCCGATTGTCAATGCCCTCCTGCCGTACACGATTCAAAGAAAGGGTGACGACTCCTCCTGCTCCCAAAATAACAAGACTGATCACCACCACCAAAACCGTCATTCTTTTTAAATGTTTTTCTATTGTCCCTTCTTTCATTTGTCCGCTCCTTATACAGTTCCAGTATATAATAGAAAAGATAAGGGTGTCAAGGTAACGGATTTCTGAACAGAGGGTAGAAAAAACACCAGATCTGTTATATAATAAGAGGCATATATAATGTCGAATTTTGTCGGAGAGGGCTATATGCAGAATGAATATTTTTATATCAAAGATTTAAACGAAAAACTCCAGATCAAAAACATTCCTGATGAATTGTTTTCAGAGACCTTTCTTCTGAATTATGAAAAGAATCAGGTCTTTCTGAGCGAAGGCATGGCCGATGTCTTCCGAAATCCGGATCAGCCAAAAAAAGGACGGATCTCCTTAGACCAGCTTCTGAACTATTTTACCAGTGCCAGCCGAAGCGTTTTTCTCCATGATCTGTCTCTCTTAAAAGAAAAGAAAAAAACAAAGACAGACAGCCATATGGACATTATCAGAGACGGATGTATCGCCAATATCCTGATCGTGATGATGCCTCTGGAAGCCTCTGGCTATATCCTGGGCATTGGTCATCTGAATTTTGATCTTACCCATGAGCATAATCTCCAGCTGGAAGAGACTATCCGTCAGCTCCGCCAGGCAGAATCTGTCAATCAGCTGATCCTGGAGGGAAGCACAGACTATATCTATCAGCTGGATCTGGTAAACAATGTATGCACTTTTTCCCCAAAAGCAGTAGATGTGCTGCCTCTTGAAAACAATACTTTTTCCAATGCCATGGACCGTCTCCTGGGCTTTATCCTTCCGGAAGACCGCAGTGTATTCCTGGATTCGTTCGCCCCATTTTTAAGTGGAAAAAGCAACTATCACAAAGCCGAGTACCGGGTAAAAACTAAATTTGACACCGTGATCTGGATACGCTGCCAGGGCAAGGGAATGCATGATGAAAATGGAAATCCTCTCATGATCGCCGGTTCTCTTGTGGATATTACCGAGCAGAAAGCTTATGAAGAAAAGCTGAAAAACATCCTGTACTACGATATCCTTACCGGCCTGAAAAACCGGAACTGTTTTGAAAAAGATATGAGGAAATACCTGAAAGACCCCTCGGCGACCGGCAGCATTTTGTGCATTGATATCCATAATTTCAAAATTTTCAATGAGATTTTCGGAAGGGATTTTGCCAATAAGATCCTGGTGGAATTTACCCGGATCATCAACCTGTATATCAGTGACAATCTGGGCGTTTATCGTCTGGAAGGGGACGAATTTCTTGTTCATATCAGAGAGAATACCCGGGAACAGATCCTGGAAAAGCTGGTTCCTTTTCAGATGTATCTCAGCCGGGAACGGACTTTAGAAGGCCATGTACTCTTTATCCGGGCCAATATCGGCGTAGCGATCTATCCCCAGAACGGAACCACCAGCGAAGAGCTGCTGCAAAACGCCAATATGGCTCTGCTGATGCGTGCAAAGTCCAGCCGGCATCAGACCGTATTTTTCCGCAGTGAAAACATGGATAGCCTGAACAAAAAATTTGTTCTGGACCGGGTACTCCGGCAGAATGTCACCGACGGCATGAAAAATTTCCGGCTGGTATTCCAGCCGGTCATGGAAATTCAAAATGGAAAAACCATATGTCACGGAGCAGAAGCTCTCCTTCGGTACAGCACGCCGGATCTGGACAATATTTCCCAGGAAGAGCTTATCGAGGCGCTGGAGTATTCCGATCTGATCCTGACTACGGGCAGATGGATCGTGAAACAGGCCATTAAAGAATGCGGAAACTGGCATAAAATGGGCTTTTCTCTCTATATGAACATCAACATTTCCGCCCAGCAGGTATCAGATAAGGATCTGATCCCCTATATCCGCAAATGCTGTCAGGAGTTTGAACTGGCTCCCCAGTGGCTGGTCTTTGAACTGACGGAAACCTCCCTGATCAACAATTTCGAGATTGCCGATCAGTTCTGCCGGGAACTTCGGGATATGGGAGCAGGCGTAGCCCTGGACGATTTCGGGACAGGTTATTCCAGCTTCACATATTTAAAGCGGCTGACGATCTCCCAGATCAAAATAGACCGGGAATACATCCAGCATATCAGCAAAGACACCTATAATCAGATCTTTCTCAAATGTCTCTGCGACCTGGGCAGCAGCCTGGGGATCAACCTCTGCGCAGAAGGTGTGGAAACTGAAGAGACCTATCAGAAAATGCTGGAAATGGGTATCACACTTATGCAGGGATTCTATTTTGACCGTCCTCTGGAGTCCGAAGAGTTTCAAAAACATATCAGCAGTACCTGAAAAAACTGCCCATGTGATCCGAAAAAAGACAATTTTGGGGGCACATGGGCAGTTTCTTTTATTTTCCGATGTTAGTTTTTTCCTTTTTTTAAATCGGCCATGGTTTTTTTCAAAATCCGAAAATCAATGGGTTTGGAAATATGGGCATTCATTCCCGCCTTTTTCGTCAAAGCAATGTCCTCAGCAAAAGCATTGGCAGTCACAGCTATAATGGGAATCTGTTCTGCATCGACTCTGCCGGACTTCCGGATGCGCTCTGCGGCCTGACACCCATCCATCACCGGCATCTGCATATCCATGAGAATAAAGTCGAAGTAATAGGGATCATGGTTCAGATAAATGTCAAAAGCTTCTTTTCCGTTCCATGCCTTGGTAATCTTCAACCCGCAGGCCTCCAGGAGCTCTGCTGCAATCTCCATATTGATCTCGTTGTCTTCCGTAAGGAGTACCTCCATACCTGCCAGGTCCAGCTCCTCTTTCTCGACGGGTCCGGCCTTATCCTCTTTTGTCTCCTCTCCCTGTACTTCTATTCCTTCATGAAGCTGCAGGGGAAGGATCACCTGAAATACCGAACCTTTTCCCAACTCGCTGGTCACCTGTATGGTGCCTTCCATCTTCTGGACAAGGTCGTGGACAATAGGCATTCCCAGACCGGTACCTGCTACATTTGCCGCCCCGAATCTGGTCTCCCTCTCAAAAGGCACAAATATTTTTTCCAGAAACCCCTGACTCATGCCAAATCCGTTATCGCTGACTGTAAAATGATACTTTCTGTAGTTATTCCTGCTGTCCCGGATCTCCTCCACCTGAAGTCTGATCTGTCCATCTTCTTTCGTAAATTTAAATGCATTGGAAAGAAGATTGTTGAGAATCTGCTGGATCCTGGCCCAGTCTCCCTCTACTTCCCCGTGGTCGATACGAATCCTGTAAAGGAATGTTTTTCCTGAATTTTCCGCCTGCATCTGAAAGATTGAAGCCAGCTCCTCCAGGTTTTTCTTCAAATTAAAGCTGCTGCTTTTGATCTCCAGCTTTCCCTGTTCCATCCTGGACATTTCCAGAATATCATTGATCAGTCCCAGAAGCTGATTTCCCAGAGCCTCGATTTTTTTCAGAGACTCCTGTACTTTCTCCTTGTCATCCGGATTTCGGGAAATAATCTCCGTCAGACCGATGATCCCATTCAACGGGGTACGCATATCATGGGACATCAGGGAGAAAAACATATTTTTGGACTTTGCCATCTTGTCTACACTCTCCAGAGACTGTTTTAAAAACTTCAGCCGGGAAAGTTCTTCCTCTTTTTTATCATTTACATCTTTAAAACAGAGGACCACGGATCCTTGTTTTAAGGATTCATCATAAAGCATCTGGACATGGACCCATCGATATTCATTGTTAAACAGCCGTTTAAAATCTCCCCCGAAATCCCGAACCCGCCGCCCGGTCAGCTCTGTCATATTTTCAATAGAAAAAGTATGGATATATTCTTCATACACATCTTCATGGATCACTTCTGACATGACCTTCAGCAGATCCTCATACTTTCCTGTGGGCGGCAGCTCTGAGCGAACGTAATCCGATCCCTTGAGCATAGAATAAGTAGCTTCTTTTAAATTGATCAGATAAAGCGCATAATAGGAATTTCCCAGGACTCCTACAACATCATTGTAAAGCCTTGCCTTCTTATTGCTGCGGCGGTCCAGAATCAGATACACCGCAGACAAAATAAGAAAGCCTGCCGCCACCGGGCCAAATACCGTCCACATATTCTCCGTTGCCTGTAGCAGTTCCTCATAAGGCATGGTGATCACTGTATACCAGCCGGAGTCCAGCACATAATAATAGACGCCCCTCTTTTCCCCGTCAACGCCTATGATATAGGAGTCATAACTGTCATGTTTTCCTTCCCGGATCTCCTGGAAAATATGCTGAAAACGCTCCTGGAGATTGTCATAAACATCGTTACTGAGATAATCATCGATCAGAGTTCCTTCCTGGTCGCAGAGAAAGTAATTGCAGCCCTCGGGAAGATCTTCCATATTGTCCGGAATGGAAATTCCATCCAGATAAACGTCCATGGCAATCACATTCTGAGAGTCTTCCAGTTCTTTGGCAACCGTCACTACCGGACTTTGAAGACGGACATCTGTGTATACATCTGTATAAATAACTTCTCCCCCGGCCGCCCTGGCCTCCTGATACCAAAGGGCAGAATCAGGTTCAAAAGTTTCATCTCCCTCCCAGTATGTGGCCGCAACAATCTTTCCGTCAATATAGCCATACAGTTCTATGTTATTCAGATCCATGGTCTTTTCCGCATAGCCCTGATAGCTTTTCATCATATCCGTCAGATCCATATTTTCCGGACTGTTCTGGATCTGATATTCTACCGTCCGCAGAACCGTTTCATACTGGTTCAGATAAGTTTCTTCATTGATGGCAAACCGCCTGGCGATCTCCTCTCCCATACGCTGAGCATTATTCAGCAGGGCGTTATTCATAAATTTAATACTCATTGGAAAGAGTACCAGAAGGATCACCATGATCAGCAGCAAAAAGCCGTATTTTTTCAGATTTTTATACTTTTTCTTCATCTTTTTCTATCATCATATCCATATTTTCCATCAGGTTCCATAAAGCAGATAAAAGGCAGACAGTCCCGCCTCCTGTTCACTGCTGTCCTATCTCTACTATATTCCAACAGTGAAAATCAGTCAAACTTTTTCGGAGAAAAACAGAAATAAAGCCGCCGGTCCGGCAGAAAAAATTGTTCTTTTCGCCAAATCCTGATATAATTAGAGCGCGGTAAGTAGGAACTATGATCAGCAGCAGAGAACTGCAAGTCATGGGGGAAAATAAGGAGGTCGATAACGTGTGTACAGCCATTGAAAGACTAAAACGCGAGAATCTTGAAAAGGGTATTGAAGAAGGAAAGATACTCCTTGTTAAAACTCTGCTTCTCAATGGGCTTTCCACAGAAGAAGTCAAAAAATATGCTGCGGTAACAGATCAGGAAATACAAAGAGCAAAAGAACTTTCCTGAGTCAGTTCAGAAAATTTTCCATTTCAAAAGGAGCTGTGTCAGCTCCTTTTCTGTTGTGATTTTTCTGTTCTTTTTTCAAAAGTAGTCCCAATCACGTGGAGGAGCAGGGCCGCCAGGATCACAATTCCGGCTCCTGTTTTCCCACTAGTACTGGTGAAAAACTGGGCCAGTCTTCCCAGATAGGGAATGGACAATGCCAGTTTTCCAATGAACTCCTCATAGGATACCGGATTCACATCCGCTTTTTCATTGGCGTCCCCCTTTGTGACAAACTGCCCCATCAGGGTATTGTTCTCCACCACCCGGTGGGTGATCACTGCCGCCGAATCCCTGGCTCCGTAAAAAGCGATCACATCTCCCGCTTCTATATCTTCCGGCTGGGCTCCTTCTATATAGACCAGGCTTCCGGTGGGGATGGACGGTTCCATACTGCCGCTGATCACCGTATAAATGTCATAGCCCATTACCCTGGGCAGGGTAAGAGGCAGGCACAGGGCCACCAGTAAAATTAATAAAACAGTGCCCAGTGCACTGCATAACACAGCCACTGGGCTTTTTCTCTTCTTTTTTCTGTCCATGACGGAATGTCCTTTCGTCATTTTTCTGTCTGTTCTTATGATGCCGGGTTTCTATCTTTTCATTCTTTATTTTCTTCTCATCCTCAGCAGGATAATACCTCCAACTACGATCGCTGCCACAGCCACTCCGGCTACGCCTACTGCTATAGGAAAGGCGCTTCCCTGGCTGCTGTCCCGGCTTTCCGGTTCTGCGTCAGCTTCTCCTGCTTCTTCTTCTCCTTCATCCAGATCGATCTGGCCTAATGGGGTCTCCTCATCCTGGATCTCCTCGGTTCCATCTCCTGTCTGGCCTTCTTCTACAGCCTGTCCGGTCTGGGTATCTTCTCCGGCATTGGCTGTTCCGGTCTGGTTATCACCGCCAATCACCGCTGCATTTCCGTCATCTGTAGTTCCTGCGGTTCCAGTTCCGGCTGTTCCTGTATCACCGGTAGTTCCTGCAGTTCCGGTACCTGTGCCAGTGCCAGTGGTTCCGGCCGTTCCTGTACCAGTGGTTCCCGTTGTTCCTGTAACTCCTGTTCCTCTCACTGGCACCTGCTGGGTGATCACATTGGTGGTCCCCGGCTCTACGGTAGTAACTGTAACTGTTTCTCCCGGTACTACTTCTACCGGATTGGGACTGTATTCAAAAGTGAACACATTGTCTGCCTGGTTGGCACTGAGGGTCTGGGTAAGAGTCAGTGCCTGAGGCATGTAGCCGTCCATATACAGGTAAGCCACCACCGGCTTGTCTCCAACATTTCCGTAGTATGTACGGCTGGGCGCCAGTTCATTTCCGTTTTCGTCTACATAGTTGACCGTGTAACTGGTCATATCTCCCTGGATCCCGTAAGCCACTACGTAATCCTCGTCTCCGGTTACCCAGAAGGCTGGTTCTTCCATCTGCTCGTCATTGTCACGGCCGCTTAAGCGGAGCCCCTGGACATAATACTTGCTGTCTTCTCCCAGGCTTACGGCTCCCTGGTTCACATCAAAGGAAATCACATCTCCCTGGGTAAGGCCGCTGACAGTGATCCTGTCTCCTTCCATGGAAATCTGAGGGTTTCCCTTTCCGCTGACGGTAAGGTCATCCATGTTGGCAAAGGTTCCCTGGTTTCCAGCATAAAAGGTAACCGTGTAAGTATAGTCTTCTGCCCATGCAGAAACTGTGGAAAAGCTGAGGGCCATGGAGGCACTGAGCAGGGCTGTCAGAAGTTTTTTGAACTTTCTCATGATCTCAACTCTCCTTCCTCACGGTTCTTTTTCTTCTTCAGGGCCATGACTCCCAGTCCCAGCAGCACTAATCCGCTGACCAGAGCGATAGCACTGTAGAGAAGTGTCTGGCTCTCATCTCCGGTCTTTACTCTCTGGGTCCGGTAGACGGTCTTGTCTGCTTCCTTCACGGTCCGGTTGATGACTTTCTCCTCCCCCTGTACCGTATCCGGCTCTGCAATCTCTGTGGCAAAATTCATCTGCAGCTGTGCCAGGGTATTCTGGTAATCATTTCCCTGGGTCTCTCCGTCAAGGGCTACGGTAAGATATACGGTTCCCCCTTGATCGCTTCCCAGCCGGTCCAGGTAGAAGTAATCTTCCAATGATCCGGTGACTTCCTGGAGGGCTTCCTCCCCTTCGTCTCCTCCAATGGTATCGCTGTCAAAGAGCACGGTCTCCTCTCCCGCAACATTTACATACCGCAGGGTATATCCGTAAGCACCGCCCTGGGCGGTGCTCCCTTCCTCCAGGCTTTTGATCACTTCATTGGACATATACCAGTCGGTATCTTCCCGGCTGTCATTCTGGACATTTACCTTTAATTCAATGCTGTCTCCGGGGAGGATCCCGTAGATCTCATCGGCCATCTCCTGGGAACTGAAGCTGCTCTCCATCCCATCCCCGTTAAAGGTTACAGACCAGTCTCCCTGGCTGGTAAAGTCTTCTGCATAAACGGTTGTCCCGGTGCCTACGGTCATGGTCCCGGCGATCACTGCCCCGGTCATGACAAGGCACAAAACTTTCTTTCTCATCCTTTTGTACCTCCTATCGTAAGCTGATGCTGTTTCCGTCTTCAGAAACATTTACATCCACGCCCCAGGCGCTCTTGATGGCGTCTGCAGCATTATGGGTCTGGACTGCGTCTGCCTCCACTTCTACGTGGAAGCTGTATCCGTCATAGGCATACTCGGTAGTGATCACCGTGCCTTCGTCTGTCTGTGTCTCTGTCTGGGTTACCTTGCTTCCCACAGCACTGTCAATGGAAAGGGCATCCTGTCCTAAAAGTTCCGGGGTGCTCTCTCCCGGCGCCAGGAGGTTTGTATAATAAAGGACGGTACGCTCCGGGGTGGAAGCGCTCTCGTCGATCTGCCAGCCGTTTTCCGTAAGGAAGTTTAACCGGATAAAGTCAGGGTCTAAAGAGGTATCCTTGTTCCCTTCCCTGTCCTGCCAGCTCTTGGTCACCACCGCTCTTACAAAAGTATCAATAGAACCGCTGTTCTTTATGGTAATGGAATCGTCATATTTCTTTCCAAGGGCCAGGGTCTCGCCCTTTTCTGTATCCAGAAGGTTCGTAAAAAGGCTGGTGCTGGTCTCACTCCACTGGTCGTTTCCTGCGTAATCCCGGCTGCTGACTGTTTCTCCGTTTTCCTCGATGCTGACGCCGATCTGGGAGATATTTACAGAAGCGGAATAGTTTTCACTGAAGTAGGTGAGGGCTGCCCGGGTGCTTCCCACGGTACTGCCTGCCAGGAGCAGAGCTGCCGCTGATAGAAGGACTGTTGGCACTACTGGTATTTTCTTCTTCATGATTCACCCACCTCCTCATTTCCGTCATAGCTGTCCTGGGCAGAATCCAGGATATGGTCCCAGTCTCCCGTTGGATTTCCGTTTTCATCATATATCACAGGAGCGCTTTCCTGGACCACGATCACATTGAAATCCTGGTCAATATTTTCATGAGCGATCCGGATATCCAGAACATCCTCTGTACTGGTACCAGCTTCTACGATCTGACTGTAATAATAATAACCGTCATCTGCAAGAGACCAGTTATTTCCGCTGTAGGTCAAGCCGTCCTGATACTGAGCTCCTGCAAAAGCTCTTACCCGGACGAAACAGTCATAGTCACCCGTATTCTGAACAGTCACATGTTTGGTCCAGTTATCTACGGTCTCGTCGGGAACTGTAGTGGTTGTTCCCAGGTTCAGGGTCACTCCGCCGCTGACCTGGGTATATGTAGTAAAATAGGCCATTGCACTTCCTACAGATAATCCTGCCGTCAGGAGGAGAGCTGTGCCTGCAAGGCAAAGGGTCTTTTTATTGAAACTCTTTTTCATTGCTTTCTTCCTCCTTTATTCCTGTATATCTGTACTGTCTGTCTGCTGGGTCCAGTTCCAGGTTCCCTCCCCGGAATCTGTTCCTTCAGGAGCTGTATAGGTGAAATGGTTCACAATACTGGAGCCCCCATTGTTGCTGCCATCATAAGTATTTGCAAAAGATACCTGGGCCGCTGTATCAGCAGTTATTGCCGCTGCTTCTACATTATCCCCTACAATCTGGTAGCTGGAGCCACTGTAAACCTCTGTAACCGTTACCTGGGCCCCTGCCGGGATATTTCCAACTTCCACGCTCTTGGTCCCCGGTCCGTCAAAGACCAGTGAAACCACGTCGCTGTAAACCGTCTCCCCATCTTTCACTGCTTCTACAGAAAAGATAAAGGACGCACCTCCCAATGTGGCGTTATAGGTGTCCAGCGTCTTGTTAATCTGAACACTGCCATACCGTACTTCCTGCTCTGGCTTTAATCCTGTAGTCACATCATAAACCCAGGAATCGTCCGGATTGGATTCTGAATAATAATTATCCGGCAGAGCCAGAAGATAAGGAGTAAAGCTGTAAGTGTACTCCGGTGACTGGACCTGCTGGGATTCTACCAGATACATACCGGTGGAAAGACCCTGGGCTCCTTCCTCCACTGTGGTTGTCCGGGCAGGCTGGATATTGTCCTCCTCAATGATCTGGACCGCCTTAGAAGCCTTTTCTTCCCATTCCTGTGCAGTGGTCTGGTCGTCCACACTTTCCAGATCCAGACTTTCAAATCCTGTAACCGCTTCGTAAGTTCCCGTCTCATCTACCTGAGCCACCTGATAGAGATTTACCGGGATCTCCAGACTTTCCAGTTCCTGGAAAGTTCCGTCCAGCTGAAAGCTTACGGAGCAGTCTCTGTCTGTGTCGATTCCTGTAGCGGCCTGGGCGGTATACATTATCCCGGGGACTGTCAGCATCAGGGCCAGGGCCGCCGCTGTACCCTGTTTTATTCTCTTCTTCATCTTCACATCTTACCCTCCTCTGAATTTTTTTCTATCTGTAAGGTAATAGTTTATTTTCTGCCTTTCTTCCTGCCGGATCCCATCAGGAATCTCATCAACAGTATGATCAGCAATGTTATAGCTAAACCAAGTATCAGGTATAACATATAGTAATTCTGTACCGCCTCCAGCATAGTATCCACCGGAGTGGAGGCTGCTTCTTCTTCTCCCGTATAGGGAACTCTGGTTCCTCTCACAAGAAGCCTGTGGGAATTTACCCCGTATGGAGTGCAGGTAAACAAGGTCACCTGGTCTTTCCCCTCTTCGATCTGGAGAGCCTTTTCCAAAGTTTCATGGTCATCTTTATCAACCATATCTAATATCTGATCCACCTGGTAGGCAAGAGTCTCATCCAGCACATGGATATAAAACATATCTCCCTTTTCCAGCTGGTCAATATCTGTAAATAATCGGGCACTGGGCAGGCCCCGGTGTGCTGCTAAAACACTGTGAGTATTCTCCCCTCCTATTGGAAGCTTGGTCCCGTTTAAATGACCGACTCCCGTCTGCAGGACCTCATCGGATGTGCCGTGATATATAGAAAGTTTAATGTTGATCTTGGGAATAGAAAGGTATCCCATGACACCATCTCCCCCCACATTCAGGACCTGCCAGTAATCTGTATCTTCCAGCTCCTGGTCCTCTTCTCCAAACACATCTCCGTAAATACTGTTCTGGGTCAGGGTATCATTAAAGGCCTGAGCTTTCTCCCATTCTGCTGTAAAATCCTCCGGCTCCATGTCGCTTATGGTCCTCTCATAAGAGGAAATCAGCCGGCTCTGGCGGTAAGTGTTCCACTGATCCGCCACTGTAGGATATACCAGAATCCCAAATCCGATCAGGAACATCAGTCCAAAGATGATCCCCGGGATCTTCTTTTTCATGAATCAGCCTCACCTTCCTTGTTCCCCTTTGCTGTCCTGTCTCTGGTTCTTCTTGCTGTCCTGTCTGTTCCTTCTGTTGTCTCTGCTATGTCCGGTGCTTCTTCTGAAGTCCCGGATTTCGGAAACGCTCTTGCCTGCTTTCTCTTCTTATCATAGAAATACAGCCCTGCGATAAATCCTCCTGTTATAAGAAGTCCTACCAGTACCCACAGAAGATAATTGGTGTGAAGACTAGTTCCGAATAACGGCGGCTGCTCATCTGCAATGGCCTCCGGTTCATAAGGAACTCTGTGGCCTCTCACCAAAAGCCTGTGGCTGTTCACTCCGTAAGGGGTACAGGTGAGAAGTGTCACCAGATCTTCTCCTTCCTCCACAGCCAGATCCTGGGTTTCTTCCGGCTCTACTACAGAGATCTTGTCCACCTCATAGGCCAGGGTATCATCCAGCACATGGAGCAGGAAGTGGTCTCCCTCTTCCAGCTGGTCCAGGTCTGTAAATAAAGAAGCACTGGGAAGTCCCCGGTGTGCAGAGATTACTGCATGGGTGCTTTCCCCTCCTACAGGAAGAGAACTTCCCTCCAGATGGCCTGCTGCCTTCTCCAGGACTGTCTCATCGGTCGTGTGGTAAATAGGAAGTTCAATGTTGATCTTGGGGATCTCCACCGTTCCCATCATCTCGTCCCCTGCAATATTCAGACAAGCCATGTACTCTTCGTCTGGTTCATCAGATGCCTCTGCCACTGCGAAAGAGTCAGGAAGGATAGAAGGAAGAAGGGCTTCATTATAAGCATGGGCCCTCTCCCATTCTGCCTCATAATCAATACTTCCCTCAGACTCCATCTGGGAAACGGTACTGTCATAACTGCTGATCAGCCGGCTCTGCCGGTAATTGTTCCACTGGTTGGCAACAAATGGATACAGCAGCAAGGACAAACCGACTAAGAAAAATAAGAGTATGGTGATTGTTGTAATAGTTTTTTTCTTCATTCGGGCTCTCCTTGTTGTTGTATTTGTGTTCCGTATCAGATCATATCGGAAGATCCTTCATTCTTACTTCCAGATCCCTGGAATCCTGTCCAAGCTCTTTTGCTCTTGGTTCTGGCCTGGATTCTGGTATTTTGAGTATTGTACAGGTCTGTACGGTTATTTTTTCGTTTTTTTGATTTTAACCGTACTTTTCGGGCTGTTGTACGGTTATTTTTTTATTTTCTTGATTTTAACCGTACTTTTTTTGAAAATCCTACGGTTATATTTTCTGTTTTTTATTTTTAACCGTACTCTTGCTGCAAATTGTACGGTTAAATTTAATGAATCCTTATTTTAACCGTACAGCCCCGGAGTTTTATACGGTTAAAAATCAAAAAATTGAATTTTAACCGTATAAACCAGGAAAGCTCTACGGCCAGTGAACCGGGAATCTTCCTTTCAACCGTGATCAGAAGATTCCGGTTCACGGATTCTTTAAAAAATACTTATGTATCCATCGTGATTGATCTGTTTCCTCCTATCTGACAAAACATATCAGAAATAGGGAGGTAGCTTATTTGTTCTCCTGTCTTCTGCGGCTTGCAAAATAAAGACCCGCTGCTGCGATCATGATCACACAGCCGCCGATGGTGAAGATTGTGGTGCCGATTCCACCGGTGGATGGAAGAGTGGAGAGGGTAGTGTTCTTAAATCCATAAGGATTATTAACACCTGGGCTTATTGTTGTTTCCCCAGTCTGATAATTGTAATTATAATTTGTCGTTGCTGAATCATCGCCTTCTCCAATTACAACACTATAACCCGTCAAAATACCACCATCAAATCTTGCATTAATTTTTACTTTTACAGCCGTATTATTGATTGTGTAACCCGTCGGTGCCTGAACCTCTACCAGATAATAATCAACATCACCATCTAATCCAACAATTTCAAGACGCCCTGTAGGATCTGTTGTAAATCGTGTTGCACCAGAAGCATCTTCAAATAATGCACCTGTTGCACTTCCAATATGAAGTTCAAATACAGCACCAGCAAGTGCATTACCGTTTGTCACAATAACTTCTCCTGGATTATCTGTATAATCTACATTTCCATTACTGTCAATCTTAATAAACTCACCTGTTTTATTTTCTGTTATTGTACCTCCACTAAATGTTGTATCAATGCCAAAAGTATAATGCTTTGTATCGTCAGCCTTCGTGTTTGTATCATCTTCTGTAGAGTATTCAAGAGTTGCATCATTTGTAAGCTCACTTACAGTGACTTTTGCATCTTCTGTTACTTTTGCGAAATATGTGATAATTACTTCTTCACCACCATGTTCTCTGATATATGCATCACCAGCCTCCGAAAATTCAACTTCTACAGATATATTTCCATTTGAAAATGCCTTATTTACAATACTTGTCAATGTACTGTCACTCTGTCCGGCAAGAGTAGCCACAACCGGATGGTCTTCGTCTACAACCAAGGCAAGGCCATCTAAAGTATCTCTGATTGTGAAAACAATATTTTTCTTATTATTTGCATAACTTGGAATTGTTGCTTTAAGCTGGAACTGAATATCATCTCCATATTGAACACCTTGTACATCAGATGTTAAAGCTGTTTTTTCAATGGTTGGTTCGCTCTTCTTTAACCATACATCGGTTCCCCATGAATCTGTATCAAGATTCAGCTCGCCATACTTAATTCCCTCAGCTGTCTGATTCACACTAACGATAGCCGGATTATAAATGTAATCATCTGAACCTGTTACAATAATCATCCAAGTACCTACTGCTAAAGAAGAACCTGCCTGAGTTGTATAATAAGCGTCTTCCCCAGATCCCACCTTTGTAAATGAAACAGGAGTTCCTAAGTCTCCTATTCTCTCGCTTAATGCCAGCACGTTACTAGCTGTTGGGTTTAAATTACCGTCAACCTCATTAATCGTTCCTTCTATTACTGGCACATACTTTCCGGTAGCATCATATTTAATAATCTGATAAGCATTTACTGTAACAGTTTCGCCTTCTCCTGCCTCAATCCCATATACCCTGATGGCATCTTCGTATGTTGTCGTTGTTGCAAATGTCGTCACTGACATTCCCATAATCATTGCCAAAGCTAAAACTATGGCCAATAACTTTTTGACTTTGCTCATATTTTTTCTCCTTTTCTTTTTTTGCATTTCTGCATATTTCTTATTTTGCGGCGCAGGGCCGCTGAAAAGTTTTCATCCTTTTATCTTCTCAGCACCCCCCTGCGTCTATTGATATATATCATCAGGGAGCCTGCCATAAGAAGCAGCGTTCCTCCAATCATATACAGGAATATTCCGGAACCGCCGGCAGAGGGAAGTTCATAGAGCGCCTTATTCTTGATTTTAAGAACAACCGTACCGTTTTCGACCTCTAATTTCCACATCTCTGTCTTATTATCAGTTATTTCATTTCCATTCTGCGTAATTAATTTAACTGTTCCTTCATCAATCTGGAAATATATGGCTTCATCCAATAGTTCATAACCAACTGGTGCTGTCACCTCTTTCAGCATATAATATCCGGATGTTAAAGTTGTCAATTCATTTTCACCATCTGTATTTTCTACAGTGATGTTTTCGTATTCTGTCATTGCGGTATCGGACCAGCTTATCTTCATAGGTTCAGAGGATTCCAGCGTTCCCTCGAATAAACGAAAGACTGCGCCATCTCTTGTAGTTGTATACTCATCTGATCCATACTTCTTAAGATCAATGGGTATCGGCTTTTCTGAGTTTGTAACAGTAACTTCAGCATCTTTATCCTTTCCTAATAAAATCGTACCGCTTGCAAATCCATTTTCACCATTTTCAACATATATATTTCCTGCTGTTCCTTCCTTTACGTCATATTCAGGTGTATTATATACAGTTGTTATTCCCAGATCTGTTTCCCAAACTTTGAACTTCGTGCCTGATAGGAGGCCTGTAATAATTACTGTGTCTTCTACCTTGATACCTGAAACCTGGCCATTTTCCGTATTTCCGCAAATTTTTGCCTCATGTCCATTAGAAACCAAATCACCATTATCATTGTAGTAATAGTAGTTTCCATCTCGCAGCAGATAATATGGACCTATATAGTCGACTAGTTCTCCAGATGTACTCTCCAGCTGTATCTGGAATGTAAAGGTATCCTCTGTCGATTGTCCATCAACCATCTTTTTGGTGATACGGAGTTCTCTATGGTTAGCCTCACTACAGTTGTTTATAAAAGTTACAGATGAACGCTCCGAAACAGACGCCTTAGAAGAACTTACGTCTATCTTGCCATCTTCTCCTGGAGTCTTTGTAGATTCATTGATAGGATTGCCGTCTTCATCTACTCCCACAACCGTCGTAGAATTAATTTTAATTCCATCATATCGATCATTTTCAACCCCTACCTCTTTTACATAATATTTCTGGTTAGCTTTTAGTCCACTAAATACAACTGACTGATCTGGCTTCAATAAAAACTTATTCTCGGACCAGCGCAATTCTGTCCCTGTACTTACACCGTTTTGTCTTAAGTTAGCAGTAATCCCTAAACTATCCATATTAGTCGGAGTAACCTGAACATACTCATCCTTATATGATGGATTGGTATCCGTCCAGTCATCAGCCTTCTCTTGAACGTACAGCTCAAACTGGAAATCTTCGTTAGCATATTTTTCTTTATCTGTGTTGGACAGCTCTTTTGCCACAGTAACTGCACCGTCCGGAACCGTCTGAAGATTAAATCGGATATGAAGATTGGAGGCTCCGGTTCCTCGTTCCATATAGAACATCTTCATAGTATACTTCTCATAGTCCTTAAAACGGTAAATCGGATCTCCTGCACTGTCTCTTTTACCAGTATCTACAAAATAATCATTTATTTTCTCTTCGTTCCAGTCAGATCCATCCGGAAAAACCTCTGCATCTTCGTACAGTTTATTAAGAGATGTCGTCACCGTCTGAGTTGCACTAATATTTACTGTTACAACACCCGTTGCAAAATTAATCGTACCGCTATGGGCATCGTGTTCGCCGCCAATATCCAGAATAAGAACGTCATTGATATATACCCACATATCATCATCGCCGTTGAATTCGAACACCATCTCCTCGTCACGATCTGTGATTCCACCTTTCGGCTGCAGGAAATTAGCCGTCATCTGCATGCTGAAGTGATAATCAACTCCGTCACTTAAATACAGCTGCTTTCCGAATTTTTCATCGCTCCTATCAATCTTGTTTCCATCCTCATCATAAAGATTCGTTAAATATAAGGATTTTTCACCAGTTAAGTCGTTATATGGGAGGAAGTTTCCCCGGTGGAAGTAAAATTCTGTCTCTCCTGCATTTTCATACTGGCTCACAGCCCCCATTTGATTATAGATAGTAAATTGGTCTCCATCTAAATAGGCATAATTTTCAAAACTGCTGTATTCAAAATATCCTTCATCCTCTAAAGTCTTTTTTATAAAGAAATTGTCGGCCTCTGTTCCATCCTTAAATAGCGATTCTAACGAAGTACCGTTGGTTGTTTCCGGATACCCGCTCTCCAATGTGGATTCAACAAGCCCCTGCTGAACCTGGCCGCTATTATATTGCCCGCCTAAAGCACTATCCAACGCAGCATCTTCTTCTTTGAAATCTAAGTTATGCATGGAAATGGAGATACCATAGTCTTCTTTAAGCTTTTCGACAGTTTCTACTTTCTCTAGGGTATCTGATGTCTCTGTACCATAGATCAGATAAACTTCCCGTTCATTACTCTCTCCTGACCAGTTTCTGAAACCTTCGGATTCATCCGTATATCCCCATTTATTGTCATAATAACGAATTTTTCCGGCATCTGTGCCGTCCAGATTATCCAATCTGGCAACTATTAAGTAATATCCCTCTCGACACCAAACATCTGTTCCGTATTCTTCAAGATTTAATCCATTCGTGTTGAAAAAATCACCATACTTTTCGGCATCCCAAGATATTGTAATTGGCTCGGCTCCATCGACAGCCTCCCCATTTTTCTCAACAAAATTTATAGTCAGGGAAGGGTTCTCAGTCAGCTCTTTATAAACGAAATAAATATGTAGATAATTTTTTTCATTCTGTTTCAGAGCCTCTCCAACCGTTTCCCAATGGTCTTTGGTAGTTTGTCTATAAATATAATAATTTGTTTCATTATCATTAGTATCATTAATACTTATAGATATTGCCGGTTCATCTGTTGAAAAGCCTCCATCTTCCCCTGCAACAACATATCCCTGGATGAAATAATAATTTTTACTATTCTCAGAAACATTGCTTGCATATTCGCTTAAATAATAATCACCGCCGTTGTAATCATTTTCCCTATCATCCTGCCAATTTGTTGGAAGGGTTTCCCCCAAGTATGAGCCTTTTGAAAATTCCACAAAATTATTGTTTTTGTCAAGATATCCGTAATGCGATGTCACCTCAACCGGAAAATCCTCGTTCTCTATTGTTCGATACCATGTTACTGAATAAGTAGAGAAACTATCTGTAGTCAGCTCTATTTTCTCCACCTCAGCTTTATCCGTTGTCTGTACCTCGGCCTTATCGGTCATGTCTTCCACGACTATTCCGTCCTCAGCCATCTCATCTTCTTTCAGATGTTTTACCAATACAGCTGCATCCTCGGATACATCTTCCGGAATTGCGGCTTCCTTAAAGTCCATGACTACCTTTACGTCACCGCCTGGTTCAACCTCTTCTCCGTCTACCAGGAAGCTGATGTCATAAGCCAGGAAACCCTCCATGGCTTCTTCCTTTTCCTCGCTGTCTTCTTTCAGTCTTTCTTCTGTAAATTCATACTTTGCATTGATCTCTTCCGCCTGAGCTTTTTCTTCTTCGCTCATATCATCCGTGATCTTTGTCTTGGTGATCGGTGTTACAGAAAGTTCTGCTCCTTCCGGAATGATTCCCGACTGATCAGCGCTTACAGTAATGGTCACGCTGTCGTCTTCATAGTTCAGTTCTGTAACTGCTTCTTTCTCCACATAACAGCCATAAATCGTAGACTCCCATCCCTTTACAGTAATGGTATCTGCATTTTCTTCATTTACAGCTATTTCTGAATAATCATAATCCTCAATATTTTCCGTACTCTCTCCGGACTCTTCCAGAGATTTGATCAGCTGGTCTTTCTGGATCACTTCTGCTAACTGATCCTCATCATCTTCTACTTCAGGATCTTCCGGATCGTAATAGAAAACATGGGCTTTCTGAACATCTTCTACCGCCAGGTCATTTCCTGTCATAGAGATGGTAACGGCCTTTGCAGGCTGAGTGATTTCTCCGTTTACTTTGAAGTCAATCTGATATAATACATACCCGTCTAAGTAATAATTCTCCGGAAGGAGTTCTTCCATCATTCCTTTTATGTGATTGGTATCATCGGTATCCAGAAGACTGACTTCCATAGAAATCTGATCTGCTGTCGCCTGGAAAGCACCTTCCGGCACATAGGCGGTAACTGTCTGTGTCACATTTCCGTTCTCATCTGTGAACTCCTGCTTCAGTTCTGCTGCTTCGGAAATTACTTCTTCCGGCAATATTTCTTCTGGAGTTTCTGCTGGCTGTTCTGTAACAGTTTCTTCAGCTTGAGGCTGGGCTTCATCAGTCTGAGGTTCCACTGTTTCTTCTGTGATCTGGCCGTTTTCTGTAACAGTTTCCGAAGACTGCTGCTCTCCGTTTGATACAGATTCTGACTGTACAGTTTCACCGGATTCTGCCGGGGTTATCTCCTCTCCTGTCTCGGCAGAACTTTCCTGAACTTCTGTTTCCCCAGAATAGGAAGCTGCCGAAGCTTCGTCCTCCAGGCTCTGCTCTTCTGCCTGGTTCTGGGTGACCTCAGTTCCGGATGCTTCTGTCTGCATTTCTCCTTCGGCCATGGCCGAGATGCTGGCGCTCAGCATCAGAACCATGGAAAGTATCAGGGCCAGTAATCTTTGTTTCTTTTTACTTTTCATGGTATCCTCCTTCTAATGCTTTATTTTCTCTATCCAACTGCACTGCCTCTTCTATGAGGCTGATCATTTCCAATGTACTCCGGAAGCATTTTCTCTCCTGGCGTTCTGCCCAGAGGATGCTTCCCTGCCAGGTAGAATTCTGGCAGTCATGTATGCGAATTACAAAAGTCTCTTCCTTCTTACCAGCCAATAGCTCTTATGCCTCCTCTCCTGCAGGCTCTTCATAACATAACCTTATCTGTCGGGTATTAATTATCATTTCTAAAATACTTCTTCCGTGTATATAGGGGATTTCGCCTGCTTCTCTTTTGATAGGGTTTACCACATAATATGGATTATGTGGTAGTACCAGACACCAGATTTTGGTAAACATTACATATTAAACAGGCATTGCAACAAAATTTTTTTGATGTAATGCCAAAGGACATTTTTCACCTGTAGAACCGCTTGAAAATGGGCTTCCTCTTGTTGACGAGGCCCATTTTTGATGTTAAAG
>ERZ1090879.210-NODE-210-length-39444-cov-27.271370_pt1 | contig 39444 bp, 54 predicted proteins | sample MGYA00478472_ERZ1090879 | MGnify/ENA primary metagenome ERZ1090879 (study PRJEB33644, sample SAMEA5815723) | chicken gut metagenome | biome: Chicken; feature: Gastrointestinal Tract; material: Caecum | place: Ireland | collected 2019-01-01 | study: A study of the... | reverse complement strand
GATTTATGCACTTAGACAGCGGAGAAACAGGACAAGAGATTTTGAGTAATCTTCCTCTGAATAAGTATTGCAAATATATTCCAGATTATCAGCCGGAGAAATTAAGTACAGTATTTTATAGCAATTAAGTAAGTCAATTCAAGAGCCGGGGCGATCGCCCGCAAGTGCCGGACTTCAACAAAGGAAGGAGAGTCGGCACTTTTTCTATGTCAAGTCAATATCTTCAGAACAAAGTTTCCGAATATGAAAATTACATAGCGAGAAAAGGCGTTGACGAGTCTGTGATTGATGCAATGTCAGATGCGTCTAAATGGGCTATTTACAAAGAAAATGAAATAGAATATGGACTTAAAGTTTCTGCGAGAGCAAAAGAACTAATTGAGAGTTTTGTTTTGCATCAAACAGGTGGAACATTGGACGATTTAGAAGTATTCGCAGGAGAAAATGATACAGAATACAAGATTATAAACGATTATTACACGATATTACAGTATGAATCCGCATATTTAGTTGATAGCTTTTTCAGATACATAGAAGCGGACGAAAAAGACCCGTATAAACGATTCTATTTTCCAAGAAGAAAAGTTTTAAAGCCTGTCGTATCTGCGTATCAGGAAATTTATGACGGAAAACTTGATTTTTTATCAGTTTCACAGCCAAAAAGAACCGGAAAGACAACGGGAGGATTAAAGCTTGCTCAGATGATGGGAGGGCGTGATCCTGACGGAAGTATTTTCGCAGTCGGAAAAGGTGAAGGACTTGTAAAGCGGTTCTATGGCGGTCTTTTACAGTCGTTTGAAACCGAAAGTACATATCAAAGGTTCTTGTCTGTGTTCCCAGAAGCCAAAAAGATTGGAGAAAAAGACTATAAAAGCGCAGAAAACTTATCAATAGACCTGAAAAGGAAAAATATTTTCCCGACATATACTTGCCGACCGATTGACGGAGCGATTGTTGGATGCACAGAAGCAAATGTTCTTGTTTACATTGATGACTGTGTAAAAAATCACGAAGAAGCAAGGAACAGGGATAGATTAGAGTTTCTTTGCGAAAAAGTGACAGATGACGTTCTCGGAAGAAGATTAGAGGGAACCCCGATTATTATACAGGGTACAAAATATAGTCTTTACGACCCGATTACGGCGCTTCAAGCAAAAGCGGACGAACTTGGATGGCGTTGGAAAGAAGTTGCTATTCCCGCCCTCGATCCCATTTCTGATGAAAGCAACTGGGAGATTTACAGAAAAGACAAAAAAGGTCTTAGAAAAATATTTACGACTGATTATTACAGAAAAGAAAGGATGCTTGTATCTGAGGAAACATGGGCGGCAGAGTTTCAGCAAGAACCATATGAAGCAAAAGGCAGAATGTTTCCAGAAAAAGAACTTAATTATTTTGAAGAACTTCCTGTTGATAGAGAACCAGATGCAATCATGGCCGCTTGCGATAGCGCAGACAAGGGAGAAGATAGTTGTTCAATGCCAGTCGGATATGTATATGGGAATGAAGTATACATTGTTGACGTGGTTTTTGACAATGCCGGAGTTCAGTTTACCAAGCCTGAATGTGCAAATATGTTAATAAAACACAATGTAAAAACTGTAACTTTTGAAAGCAATAGCGCAGGAGAGTATTTTGGACGAGATGTAATGGACATTGTAAAAAAACAAGGTGGAAGATGTAGCGCAAGATATAAATTCAACTGTGCAAACAAAATTACCAGAATGGAAAATGCAAGGGACAACATTATCAGAGATTACTATTTTAGAGATTTCAGGAAAATGGATAGAAGCAGCCAGTATTACAAATTTATGAAAGAGCTTACGACCATGACTCGGACTGGAAAAGTAAAACATGATGATGCGCCAGATTCTCTCGCCTTGTTTGAAAATGAAATGCGATCAGGAACAATAAGACCTACGGTAATAATGCCGAGTCCGATATAACGGGGGTAATGCCTTATGAACATAAAAGAATTATTATCTCAGCATAACGATCTTGAAAAAGAGGTAGAAGATATCCGCACAGACATAAAAAGCACGGAAGAATCTATTGAGAAACTTCTAAAAGATGGAACTGTGATTGATAAAGTATCAGGCGGTTATGGAGGTATACAGGGATTTAAGATTGAGGGTATGCCTGAAAGAGAATATAACAGAAGAAGAACGATTCTAAGAAAAAAACATGACAGGCTTGCACATAAAGAAAATGATCTCCTTGAAAATGTGGAAAAAATCGAAGAATTTATTGACTCTATACCCGTCAGTAGAGACAGAATAATTTTTAAAGCCGTATTTATACAAAAAAAGACGCAACATGAAATAGCAAAAGAACTTTACATAGACAGAAGCCTTGTTAGCAAAACGATAAGCAAATATGTATAACATTCACACTATTCACAAAAAATCAGTGCTAAAATTAGAATCGGAAACAAAGACAGCAAGCTACTTTTTCACAATTTCACTTCCTTTCATTAAGTACGGAGAAAGCATCGTTCAAAAGGACGGTGCTTTTTTCGTGCAGAAAAGAGATAAAATGAGCGAATATATCCCAAAAACAATATACTGCCCGAAGTGCGGAAGAAAATGTGGCACTTATGACGGCAGGTCAACAATTAATAAGGTGTGCAGATGCAATAAATGCAATAAGCGAATTGTGTATCATGTGGACACCGGAGAAGTAGAAAGAAAAAACATTCCAAAAAGAAATTGCAGCTCTGGAATGACATTTATTTAGGATGGTGTGAGAAATGCAGATAGGACGATTAGAGTTATTTACTGATGTACCAGAAATAACTTATGAAAATGTAATACCGATTCTGAGAGACGTTTTCCCAGACCATCAGAAGAACGCAACTAGAATAAATTTTCTTCTGGAATATGAATCAGGAAATCAGCCGATTATACGGAAGGAAAAGAAGAAATATAGACCGGAAATTGACTGCCAGTGCGTAGATAATGTGGCAAATGAGGTTTCAAAGTTTCATATTTCATTCAAATGGGGAAATCCGATCACATTTGTTCAGAGCGGAGAAGAAATAGAAAGCAACAGGAACGAAACGACTTCTGTTCAGATCTTAAATAAATGCTACGAAAGCGAAGAGATTCAAAAAAAGACGCAGAAGTTGGCTCGTTTTGTTGAAATTTGCGGATTGGGATACACCTATGTAGATGTAAACACTGACTGGGAAGATGGGGATAGTTATTTTAAAGTAGAAGCGCTTGATCCAAGGACAGCGTTTATCGTGAGGTCAAGTTACTATTTTGACCATAGACCAATGCTCGGCGTTACATTCAGGACTGATCGACATGGAAACAGGCATTTTACCTGTTTCAGCAGGAACAGCAGATTTGAAATATTAAATTTTACCGATATTACAAATGGAAAATCCGTTCATGTCAAAAATCCATGGAGACATGAGACGAGAAGCGGAGAAGTAAATCCGTTAAATGCGATATCGATTATCGAGTGGATTCGTTCATATGACCGAATGGGATGTTTTGAGCGACAAATATCGGAGATGGATAATCTCAATCTTCTTATTTCTGATTTTACAAATGATGTGGAACAGAATACTCAGGCTGTATGGCATGGAAATGACGTGGAATTTCCAACCGAAACCATAACAGACGAAGATGGAAACGAAACAGAGGTAACAAAAAAGCCGAAAAATGGAGATTGGATGCTGACCTATACACCGGCTGACGGAAAAACACCTATTGTAGAGCCTTTATTTATTGATTATGACTACACAGGTATGCTGAACAATATCGTAACCAGACGGTCACTGATATTGCAAAAATGTGATGTTCCGCAGAGAAACGATAACAGCGGAGGCTCTACCGGAATTGCTATGGACTCGGCTACTGGATGGGATGGCGCTGAAATTCAGGCAAACCAACAGACAAGCATTATGAGCAGTTGCAAAATGGAGGAGGTTAAAGTTGTACTGAAAGCAATTAAGTTATCACCGGATGTTCCGGCTGACAGCCCGTTATTGACATTGAAATATACGGATGTAAAGCCGAGCATTAAGCGACAAAAGAACTTTGAACTTACGACAAAGATTAACTTCTTTGCAACAGCAGTCAGCCACGGAATACACGGACTTCATGCGTTAAATGCCATGAATGCATTTGAAGATGTGGCGCAGGTATGGAAAGACAGCAAGCCTCTGATAGAAGCATATCAAAAAAGTATTTTTGAAAAGAGTGACAGCCAAAACAGCGCTGTGGGGGCAGACGGAGAGCAAAATCCTGATTCAGATAGGATATTACAAGACGAAAGCGATCAAGTCGATAACTCCCCAAATCTAAGAGGATAATTTCATATTTTGATAATTAGCACCTAGAAAAATCTGGGTGCTTTTTATATTTCGTCAGAGAAGACGTTAATCGCAAAAGTTAGAGAAAACTTAAATCGCAGAAAGTAGAGGTAACAAATATGGCAGAAGAAATCACGAAAACAGGAACAGAACAGCAGGAACAGACTCCTACGCCACAGCCAAAAGACCACGAACAGCAGGAAACGCCTACTGTTGAAGAGCTTATGGCTCAGCTTGCGGCTGAACGGGCTGAAAAAGAAAAGTATAAGACTGCAAACGACAAGCTTAGTAAAGAGGCTGCAACGACAAAACGTCAGTTAAGAGCAAAGCAGACAGCGGAAGAGCAGGAAGCAGAAGCTCAGGCTGAGGCACAGCGTTTGGCAGAGGAAGAAAGAGAACAGCTCAGAAAAGAAAATAACCGTTTTAAGGCAATGGCAGCATACAAGAGCTTTGATGAAAAGACGGTTGATAAGTGGCTTGAAGCGGTTTCTGAAGCCGATCACGCTACGCTTGCTTCCATGATTGAAGCAGAAAAGCAAAAAGCAGTAAAAGAAGCGCAGGCAGAATGGATGAAATCAAGACCGCCGGTAAATACAGGGCAGTATTCATCCATGACAAAGGAACAGATCAGAGAAATCAAAGACAGAGACGAATTGCGAAAAGCAATAGCTCAGAACTTAGACCTGTTCAAATAAAAGTAAAGGAGAAATAAAATGGCAGAAGAGAACTTAATTAAAAGTGAAGACCTTGTGCGGGTTAGAGAAATTGAGTTTACTTTTATGTTTAGTGAGAGCATTAAGAAACTTGTTGAAGCTCTTGGTGTCACAAGGAAAATTCCGAAACAGGCAGGTACAGTATTAAAAGCGTATAAGGCGACAGGAACACTTCAGGATGGTTCTGTTCCTGAGGGTGACTTGATTCCGCTTTCCCAGTACAAAACAGAGCCGGTAAACTTTGTTGAGATTGAGATGAAAAAGTGGAGAAAGGCAACATCCGCAGAAGCAATCACAGAAAAAGGTTATGATCAGGCAGTAACCATGACAACTGACCGCATGATTAAAGATGTGCAGAAAGGAATCAGAAAGACATTCTTTGATTTCCTTTCAACCGGAACCGGAATTGCCAACGGAACAACATTCCAGGCAACTCTTGCACAGGCATGGGGACAGCTTCAGGTGCTGTTCGAGGATGATGAAATCGAAGCGGTTTACTTTATGAATCCGCTTGATGTTGCTGATTATCTTGCATCTGCAAATATTACATTGCAGACTGCTTTCGGTATGACATATGTTGAAGATTTCCTCGGGCTCGGTACTGTTATTTTCAACAGCTCTGTACCGAAAGGAACTATTTATGCGACTGCAAAAGACAATCTGGTGCTGTATTACATTCCGGTTAATGGCGCAGACCTCAATGAAGCGTTCAGCTTTACATCTGATGAGCTGGGGCTTATCGGAATCCACGAGCAGCCGGATTACGACAATATGACCGCAAAAGATACGGTTATTTGCGCAATCGTGCTGTTTGCAGAAAGAATTGACGGAGTTGTTGTCGGGACAATCGGCGGTTCAAAAATGACAATTTCACTGGACAAGACAGAAGCAACTATTGCAGAGGGAGAAACCCTTGTTTTAACTCCAACGGTTGCGCCGGTTGGAACGGCGGTAACATGGAGTTCAGACCATGACGAATATGCAACGGTTGAGAATGGCATTGTAACTGGAGTTAGCGCAGGTTCGGCCATAATTACAGCAAAAGCGGGAAGCGCAACTGCGACTTGTACAGTAACAGTAAGTGACGGAGCGTGATTGTATGTATAGAGTAATCAGGCATTTCACGGACTTGCAGGATAATGGATATTCGTATCTCGAGGGAGATATTTACCCTCGAGACGGACTATCCGTTACAAAAGAACGGATTACAGAGCTTTCAGGTAAAAGCAATAAACAAAAAAGACCGCTGATTCAAAAAGAAAAAGAGAAAAACAGATATACACGCACTGATATCAACCGTATGCCGGTAGACAAACTCCGTGAACTTGCGGGAGAAACCGGAATTTCTGGCGCAGAAAGCATGACTGGAGCTGACATTAAAAAAGCTCTGATTGATGCGCTTGGATTATAAGGAGAATGGGAATGTCAAATACGATTCTTGAACAGGTAAAAATCAGATTGAGACAATTTCATATTGAAAATCCTGAGACCGAGGACGAGCAGATTGTGTTTGACAAACCAGAAGAAAATCCGATTCTGGAACAGTTGATTTCTCAGGCTACGCATGATGTGATTGAATGTCGAAATTATCCGGAGAGTTATACGGAAGAGAAAAAGACGGATGATCTCAAAAAATACGAAAGCGTAATCGTAAACCTTGTTCTGTATGACTACAACAAAGAAGGCGGAGAGTTTCAAGACTCATCATCTGAGAATGGAACGTCCCGGAGTTGGATTGACAGAGAAAAGCTTATGGCGGATGTTATTCCGCTTGTGAAAGTACTTTAAGAAGATTGTGCGCGCATTAATGCGCAGGGCACATGGCGGTAGAGGCGGAGGGTAGCCATATAAAAATAAAATATGGAGGTACGGAAATTGGACACACCAATTACACGCGGTGAGTATGAAGAGTTTACGAAGCGTATGCATGACGAACACAAACGACTTCATTATCGGATAAATGACATTGAAAAAACGGTGGATAGAATCCAAGACTTGGCTCAATCAGTAGAACGCCTTGCCGTATCTATAGAAAACATGGCGAAAGAGCAGAAAGATCAGGGCGAACGTCTTGAAACGCTCGAAGATAGAGATGGGGCTATGTGGAGAAAAGTAAGCGGATATGTAATTACAACGGTCGTAGGGGCTGTAGTGATGTTTGTTTTAATGCAGATCGGGATTCGATAGGAGGGAACATATGACAATTACAACGTTTTTGGTTTTACTCGCAGGATTTGCGGCGGTAACAGCAGTTGTTACTGAAGGAGTTAAAAAGTTTCTTGACGGTCAGGGAATTGCTTACGCTTCCAACATTGTTGTTCTGATCGTTTCACTTATTATTGGTTGCGGTGGAACCGCAATCTACTATGTAAACTACCAGATTCCATTTAATGCGTTGAACAGCGCATATCTGGCAATCCTGGGAGTTGCAAACTGGTTAAGCGCTATGATTGGATACGACAAAGTAAAGCAGGCGGTAGAACAGATCGGAAAGAAAGAATAAGCCATCTTCGACAACTATTATTAAAAGAAAGGAGAATAAATGAAAAAAATAAAAAGAGCGATTCTGTCACTTGTTTTAGTGTTTAGTTTTGCCATTCCCTTACCGGTATCTGCATCAATGAATGGAATTGACGTGTCATCATGGCAAAGCGGAATTCAAGTGGATCAAGTACAGGGCGTAGAGTTTGTAATTACAAAAGCTACAGAGGGCACGAGTTATGTCAATCCTGACTGCGATAGAGTGTACTGGGACGCTAAAAACAGTGGGAAAAAAGTTGGAGTGTATCATTTTGCCGGCGGTGGAAACGCCATTGCAGAAGCAGAGTATTTTGTGGACAACATCAGTGGATACATAGGTGAAGCGGTACTGGTCCTTGACTTTGAAGGCAGTGCGATCTATCAGGGGGTAGGCTGGGCTGAGACCTGGCTGGATGCTGTCTACAATATGACCGGAGTACGCCCGATGATCTACATGTCGAACAGCGTTGTCAATATGTATGACTGGTCTTCAGTAGCGTCTGATTACGGACTTTGGAATGCCGGGTATTATCTCGGATACTCCCCGTTTTATGGCTTTGCTGCAGATCCACCGATTTACGGCTCCCTGGGAGCGTGGGAGAATGCAGCTATGTATCAGTATACGTCAAGTGGATATCTGAGCGGATGGGGCGGAGCCTTGGATCTGGATATCTTTTATGGTGATGCAGCTGCGTGGGATGCTTACGCTGGCTATTCAGGCGGCGGGAGCGATTACACCCCGGGGCAGCCTGCGGATCCGTCAGTACAGGAGACGTGGTATATTGTCAAGTATGGTGATACCTTATCGGGAATCGCATATCTGTACGGGACAACATGGCAGTATCTTGCACAAATTAATGGAATTAACAACCCTAACCTGATTTATCCAGGGCAGAGCATAAAGGTGATCGGTGACTATGCGGCATCTCCGTCATACGGAGTGACGTATACGGTACAGTACGGAGACTGCCTGTCAGAAATTGGATCAAGACTAGGTGTATCGTGGCAGTCTATCGCATCGGTAAATGGTATATATAGCCCATATCTGATTTACCCAGGGCAGGTACTGACTATCCCGGGAGGATCATCCGGAGGCGGTCAGTATTATACAGTGAGATCCGGAGATACATTGTCGGGGATTGCGGCGCAGTATGGCACATCATATCAGCATCTGGCGCAGATCAACGGAATCAGCAATCCAAACCTGATCTATCCGGGACAGTCAATCCGAGTATCATAAGGAGATAATATGAGACTTCTCAGAAAAAATATGCAACCAATGAAATATTCGTTGCAAGACGGACGAGTGCCGATTTATGAGCGTGACGAAAACGGAGATATCGTCTACATAGAAGTTGACGGGGAGAAAATTCCAGTTGAGACCGGAGAGTATGAGACTGGATATTCTGCCCCTGTTGATTTTATGGGAAATATTTCTATGTCCGGCGGTGAAGCTGAGGCAAAAGAATTTGGAATAGATATCGGAGACTTTGATGCGGTAATTGTTCTTGAAAAGGACGCTGTACCACTGACTGAGACTTCTATAATCTGGCATACAAGCCCGGTAAAGTACAAGGATGAACAGAATACCATAGTGGACGCAAAGTCGGCAGATTACACCGCAAAACGTGTCTCACCGAGTTTGAATTTTACTAAGGTATTGCTTCAAAGAATTGTAAAGTAGGTGCGGTATGGCTAAGAAAGTATTCAAGCTCAATCCGTTGTCGTCAAGCAGTATAACCGCATTGCAAAAGCAGTTACAGGAATACCGGGATTTGCTTGATAAGAAGTGTGAAAGGTTCGTCCGTGAGCTGGCAGAAAGCGGAATATCAGTTGCAAAGGTAAATACCGGAAACTTTGGAAAGTATCTGGCGTTTACCGTACAATCGAGCCGGACAGCGGATGGTTACAAAGCCGTTTTACTGGCAACGAATACCGGAATTATCCATAGTGAGTGGAGAACAAAAGACGGAGTGAAAACCGCTGATGTATCCCCATTGTTGATATGTGAGTTCGGTTCTGGATTAAGAGCAAAGAACCCTATGAACGTTCCGGGAGTCGGTACGGGCACATTTCCGGGAGGTACGCATGGCACTGATCCTGAAGGTTGGTGGTACATGGATTTAGATGGTGTATGGCATCACTCTTACGGTATGACACCGAAAATGCCAATGTATCATGCAAGTCTGGCGATTATGTCAAACATACAGAGAGTTGCAAAGGAGGTATTTGGATAAATGCTTGATATGTTAGAATCGCAGGTTTTAACACGGATAAAGTACAGTTTTCCGCAAAAGCTCAAAGACAAATATCCGAACCTCACTTTTACCAACTCTGACCGGAATGAAGATGATCCGAAATTTCCGACCATATATATTCACGAAATGCCGAGTTCGGAAACGGGAGAGGACATGGAGGGTGACGAAATCAATGCTGTGTTATCTGCTTTTCAGATTGAAGTTACTACCAATACAAGCCAGTCCGAAGCGAAGACAGTTCTGGATGAAGTCGTCAAAATTATGAAGAAAATGAGATATAAAGTGATTGCACTGCCGGAATTTCAGAACCCGACAAGCACATACAGAAGTGTGGCACGTTTTCGGCGCACTATAGCCGAAGATGATGTTTTATAGAAACTTATTAACCGGAGCCGAAAGGCTCTATTTTTTATGGAAGAAAGGAGATGGCGAAGATGGCTATCACAAGTTATCTGTCGAGAATCATCTATAAAGAGTTTTCTGGTGATGACCTTCAGGATGTTGATTTTACTGGATCATGGAAATTGCTTGTAAGAGCAAAAACAATTCCGGCTCCAGTTGGAGCGCCGAATACGGTCGAATCTACAACGCTTGAAGATGCAGCTCAGACATACGAAATGGGTATTCAGACATCGGATTCCAAAGAATTTACAGGAAACCTTGAAAAAGCATATCTTGACGGTATTGACAAACTGAAAGGAAAGAGAGTATGCCTTATGCAGCTCTACGGTACAGATGGTATCGGCGGAGAAGCGAAATACGCTTATGTTGCTCAGGTAACAGCTACACCGTCGAATATCGGCGGAGTTGACGAGATTGTTGAAATGACAGTAACCGCAATTCCAAACACAGTGCCGGCTAAATGCACAGACGATTACACTGTGGCTGATGGTGGAAACGGAACATTTACGGTAACAGAAGTGTCGGGGGGTTGACGAGCCTTTCCGATAACAGAACGGCATCCCGGAAAGGCGTAAAACATTCGTATGCCGAACCGGAACTTGAAGAAACTTATATTGATTGAGACTGAGAGGGGCGGTCTACGGACTGCCCCCTCCAATTTATACGGAGGGTATGACTATGAAAACAATTCAGATTGCAGGAAATGAGTACACACTTGAATTTTCTTTTGCGGCGGCAGAGCATAAATCAATCGTACAGAAGATGTTCAATGCACTTTCAGGCGGATACATTTTTAAGCACGTTCAGATTGGAGCAAATGGCGACCAGAGCAATTCAGCAGAAGCAATGATTGACGGGACAGCGGAGCTGGTATCAGAAATTCCGCATATCTGCAAAGATGCTTTCTATGCCGGACTGCTTGAACACAATCCGGTGTCCATGGAAGAATCCTCAAATCTGATGAAAACATATATGAAAGAAAACAAGCTGTCATTCAACAAACTGTATCGTGAGATTCAGACAATTATGGAGGATGACGGTTTTTTCGATTTGACGGGAATCAAGGAAATGCTCGAAGAGATGAACAAGACGATCGAGGGCGAAACAGAGGAAACACCGAAGAAAGCTCCGAAAGTTCCGCAGGATCACCAGAAGAAATCAACTTCCACGAAATAATCTGGAACGAGTATCTTCCTGGTGCTTTGACAATTGGAATTTCTTTTGAAACTTTCAGGCATTTAACGCCGAAAAAACTTGAGCCGTTCAGAAAAGCGTATAACAACCGCAAACGAGAAAAAGACGAGGATCACTGGCTTATGGGTCAGTATAATATTCAGGCTTTTCGTGTTGTTATGGATGAAGTTATGTGCGGATTATCAGGCAAAGGAAGAAAGCCAAAAACGAAGTACTTTGAAGAGCCTAAATTGTGGAAGTTCTTAGATGAATCAGAGCTTACGGATGAAGAACGGGAGAAGAAAGAAACTGAAGAAGCAATGAGAAAAGAAATCGCTTCCATGGATGCATGGATTGCAGGACTTAGAAAAAGTGGTCTCCCGGAAACAAAAATCAAGTAAGGACGGTAGTGTGTCACAGCCTACCGTCTTATTTTTTAAGGAGTGTGAGAGATGGGAATTGAAGTAGATAGCTTAGAAATACCGCTTAAAACACATTCACAAACTGCGATAAAGTCTATCGACACACTTATAGATAGACTTGGCGTTCTCAACACATCTCTTACAAAGATTAATGGCAGTGGTCTTACTGGCGTTGCAAATGGTGTGAACAAACTCAGTAATGCCATGCAGGGCATGAAGAGTGTAGGAACCGCTGATTTTACAAGACTAGCGACCAATATTACAAAAATAGCAAGTCTTGACTCAAAAAGCATAAACAGAGCTGCTTCTGCGATAGGACAAATTTCAAAATCTTTGGGTTCACTGAAATCTGTGTCTGTTTCCGGCACATCAAAGCAGGTCGCAGAACTGGCAAGCGGAATTTCAAAACTGGGATATAAAAGCTCGACAAAGGCTATTGATAATATCCCGAAACTTGCTGATGCTATGCGAGACTTGATGTCAAGTCTGTCAAAAGCACCGAGAGTCAGCCAGAATCTTATTGACATGACAAACGCTCTGGCCAAACTGGCTCGTACAGGTGCGTCATCAGGAAAAGCGGCTACATCACTTTCACGCAGTCTTGATACATACACAAAATCTACGGGAAAGGCAAGCTCTGGCACAAAAGGGTTGGCATCCGCTCTCGGGAAAATGTATGCATCGTACTGGCTGTTGTTCCGAGCGTTCCAGAAAATCGGTCAGTCTATCACTTTAGCATCTGATCTTGTCGAAGTACAGAACGTTGTGAACACTGTATTTGGAGATATGACGGCGAAAGTTGAACAGTACGCCGATAGGTCGATTGAACAATTTGGAATGTCAGAATTGGCGTTTAAGCAGTATGCAAGCCGTTTTCAGGCTATGGGTTCCGCTATGGGAATCGACAGCGGACTCATCGGACAGGCAAACAGTTTTTTGAATAAGAGTACAAATGGATATGTCGCATTGTCTGACTCAATGGCAGATGTTTCCCTGACATTGACACAGCTCACAGCAGACATGGCTTCATTCTACAACGTGGAGCAGTCAGCAGTTGCGGAAGATTTAGCGGCAATCTTTACAGGAGAGACACGTCCTCTTAGAACTTACGGTCTTGACTTGACGCAAGCCACGCTTTCTGAGTGGGCTATGAAGCAGGGGCTTGATGCGAATATTCAGTCTATGTCTCAGGCTGAAAAGACAATGCTCCGTTATCAGTACGTGCTTGCCAACACAACAGCGGCGCAAAATGACTTCCAACGTACAGCGAATACCTGGGCGAATCAATTACGAATCCTACAGGAGCAGTTGAAAAAGTGGGCGAGCGTAGTCGGAACAGGATTTATCGCTGCATTTAAACCGTTTTTGCAGACGCTTAATATAGTCATGGCGAAAGTCATTGACTTTACAGAAAATGTGCTTAATGCGCTTGGAAACATTTTTGGTTGGAAATTTGAGATTTCCGGCGGTGGAATCACAGATGACCTTGCCGACAGTATGGGAGATACGGCAATTGACACAGGGGATGCGGCCGGAAACGCCGGAGACTTATCTGATAACCTCGGAGATGCGGCTAAGAACGCTAAGAAGCTGTATTCTACGGTGCTTGGCATTGATGAACTGAATATCAACAATCCGAATACAGGAAGTTCAGGAAGTGGTTCTGGCGGTAGCGGTGGGACTGGCGGCTCTGGATCTGGTGGAGCCGGAGCAGGAACAGGAACCGGTTTGACTACTACCATGACTCGCAATGATGCGATTCTAAAAGCATACGAAAGCAGTATTGATAGCCTGTATGAACTCGGAGAATATATCGGGGATACGCTGAAAAAGACGCTCAACAGTATTGACTGGGATAGCGTATATCAGGGTGCGCGGAACTTCGGAAAAGGTCTTGCGGATTTCCTTAACGGACTGATTTCACCAGAGTTATTTGGCGCAGTAGGAAGAACCATTGCCGGAGCGCTTAATACAGCGATTTATGCGGCGCTGTCTTTTGGTGAAACATTCGATTTCTATGATTTTGGTGTTTCAATTGCTACAGGAATCAATGAGTTCTTCAGAACGTTTGATTTTGGTGCACTAGCTCAGACTTTGAATGTATGGGTAAATGGAATTGAAGAAGCGATTATTGCCGCACTTTCTCATATTAACTGGGGGAATATTTTTAAATCAATTTATGATTTTATTTCAAACCTTGAATTTGATACAGCTATCCTTATTGGATGGTATGCATTGCCTAAACTGTTTAAGTCGATTACATCGAATAAGTTTGTAAAAGGATTTACAACTTTAGCGAAAGCACTTGCAGGAAATCAAAGCGCTTTATTAGCGTTAAGTCAATCATATCCAAAATTAAGCAATGCGGTGAATGTTGCAAGAAAAGCATTTCAGAATTTTCAGTTTGGTGTTATAAATGGAAACATCATGACTGGACTTAATGAGGGAATATTAGCCGTAAGAAATAGCCTTACTAATATGCAAAAAGGTGTTATCGGTGTGATATCTGTATTTGCAGAGTTTTCTCTTGTTAAAGACGCATTTTACGATTTGGCCATGGGAACTGACAACGTTGTTGGTTCGATCGCGCAGATAGGAGCGAGCGCAGGAGTTGCTTCATTAGCTTTATATACAGCTTTCGGTCCAGCGGGAGTTGCAGTTGGAGCAATAACAGGACTTATTGCATCTCTTGTTGGATTAAACAAGGCATTTGAAGAACAAGAAGAAATAGATTTATTCGGAGATAAGCTGTCAAATATTACATCAAAAATAAATGAAACATCGGAGGCACTAAAGAACAGAGCAGAAGAATCCAAAAACTTCATTGAGACATCAGGATTAGCCGAAGCGTCTATGGCGCAGGATTTGTCAGAAAAATATTTCAATTTAGCCGATAAAGAGAGTTTAACAAACGAAGAAAAACTTGAAATGCAAAATCTTGCAAAAGCGTTAGTTGAAACTCTTCCAGAACTTCAAAATTATTACAATGAAGAAACAGGATTGCTTGATACAACAAGAGAAAGCATTGATAATTTAATTCAATCAAGGCTTAGAGAAATTCAGTTGTCGGCTGTTGAAGAAGAGTTGACGCAAGCGTACAAAGACCAACGAGAAGCGCTTGAAAATCTTGAAGCGGCGTTAGAACCTGCTAATACTGCTCAAGAAAAAATGAATGAATTAAATAAGGAATATCAAGAACTTGCTGACAAACAAAAACTACTTGAAGATTATAATGAACTAAGTGAAAAAATTAATACAGCAACCGGAGATACAAGCGGATTAATTGAACAACAGCAAGAATTATGGAATGAACTTACGGATAATGGTAAAGATACAAATTACTTATTTCCTGATTATATATCTCAAAAAATGAGTGACGTTTCAATTGAAATGGACTTGTTTAAGGATAAATATAATGAAGCTTTAGGGACGCTATCAGATGCACAAGAAGCATATGATGCTGTTGGAAGTAACATTGAAACATTAACCGATATGCTAGAAACCGGAATGATAGATGCGGCTAACAACAGTGCAGATGGATATGCAAATACATTGTCGCAAAATGAAAGCATGGCTAATTCGGTAACTGAAAAAGCGAATGAACTTCTTGAAGCGTTTGCTGAGGCGCAAGATAGCCATAGTCCGTCCAAAAAGTTCGCTTCATTAGGAGTGGATTCCATTACAGGATATATACTTGGAATCAATACGAGCACACCAATTGCGATTGTGGCGATTCAGGCTTTTGCTACAAAAATATCAAAAATATTCGGAGACTCGATTACATCTGGAATGAAAAAGACGGCATCAGCCATTCCTAAATATTTTGCAAATGCGTGGGCTGGCATAACGGCTGTATTTTCAGTAGCCCCGACATACTTTTCGGTAATTTTTACATCTTCATATAATATGATAAAAGTAGCATTTGCGCCCATGAATACAATGTTCCATAAAGAATGGGACGATACAAAAGCCGTTTTTAAGGATGTTCAATCATTTTTTAAAAGTGGATTTACAAGCGCATATCGTGCTATAACGTCCGCTTTCAGTGGATTGAGCACTTTCTTTAGAGGAATAGCGAATGATATTGTTGACCCGATAGAAAGCGCAATAAATGGCGTGATAAAAGGTATGAACTGGATTCTTGATGAAGTAGGTTCAAGTAAGAATATCAGTTTATGGTCGGCTCCCAATTTTGCAACTGGTTCAAATGGTATTCCGCAAGATACACTTGGAGTTGTCAACGATCAGCCGGGATCAACTTATAAAGAGTTGATTGTTCCGCCGTCAGGAAAGCCGTTTATACCAGAGGGGCGTAACGTTATGTTACCGCTTGAAAAAGGCACAAAGATTATGCCTGCAAAGCAGACAAAAGCGTTCATGTCAGGTATGCCGCATTTTGCAAAAGGAATAGGAGATTTCTTCGGAAGTGCATGGAAATCTTATAGCAGTTACACCGGTAACATTCTTGACTATATGAACAAGCCAAAAGAGCTATTACAGATTGCTACTGATAAATATACAAATGTTTCCGGATGGAAATCTTCTGTTGGAACAATGGCGGCGTATACCGCTAAGACGATTGTTGATAATGCAGTTAGCTATATTAGTAAAATAATGGATGAAATGCTTACTGTGAAATATAATCCGTCAGCAGGGGTAGAGCAGTGGAGAAATCTAGCGGCAAAAGCACTACAAATGACTGGACAATACTCAGCATCTAACCTGAATTTGCTTCTTTATCAGATGCAGACAGAATCCGGTGGTAATCCAAACGCAATTAATAACTGGGATATCAATGCTAAAAACGGTACACCGTCCAAAGGTCTTATGCAGGTGATTGACCCGACATTCAAAGCATATGCAATGAAAGGGTACAATACAAACATTTACGACCCACTTTCAAATATGATTGCGGCGATAAGATATACAGTGTCTCGTTATGGAAGTCTTGCGAATGGATGGAAAGGTCACGGATATGCAAGTGGTATCGGAAAGATTAATTTGTCAGACTTGATACCGGCTTATGAAGTCGGTGGATTCCCAGAGGACGGACTGTTCTTTGCTAATCATAATGAGCTTGTCGGACAGTTTTCAAACGGGAAAACAGCGGTTGCAAACAATCCTGATATTCAAAAAGGTATTGAAGAAGCGGCTTACCGTGGATTTGTTCGAGCAAGCGCAGAAAACACTAGAGAAACATCATTACTCGAAGAATTGATAGATGCAGTTCGAGAGGGTAAACAGATTGTTGTTGACGGAAGAGAGCTTGTAACAGCATATGACAAGAGAAAAAACCGTAATGGATTTTCATTTACTTAAATTGTAAAAAATCCCGTAGTGTGGTAGAATTTATCTATCATACTATGGGAGGAATGAAGTTATGTACAATCGGGAAAAAGGGATATATCCGGCAGGAGAATATCTGGTAGGAACTGATATCGATGAGGGAGCTTATTTACTAATTGCTGACAACGATTCATCTGGTCAAGTTCAAGTTTATGAAAACTACAAAAAATACCGAGAGGGAGAATCAATGTCGTATCATATATTTGAAAAAGAGTATCATTTAGCATTGAGAGAGCGAGGTACGTATATATCGGTTGATAATGCTTATTTAAAGAGGGTTTAGTTATGAGGAGATATGCATACAAATTATTTGTTCTCATATTGATATCTTTGTTTTTTTTGGTTGGATGCGGAGGAAAACCGTCTGGAATAAGTGATGAAATGTATGATACAGCAGTATATGTTGTTGATGCTGTTGACTTATATTTAGACGGAGAATCCACATCAGAAGAAACATATGAAAAAATTGATTCATTAAATATACCGGAATCGAAAGAAACTGACGATTTGTCTGTTGAAACAGAAATTTTAAGTGTAAAAATTGCATTGTTTGGTTCAAAAGAAAGTGTTGGTACTTCCGGCATAGCAGATGTGAAAGAGGCTAGGGATGACCTTGCAAATGAAATAAATTATAAAGATTGAATATAGGGCGGAGAAATCCGCTCTATTATTTTTGATAATTTAAGCACTTATCTTCGGATAGGTGCTTTTTTGATGCCTAAAAACAGGAGGTGGTGCGCATGGCTTTATCGTCTTTTTTGAATGTAAATGGATATGACTGGCCGTGTCCGAGACGTGGGTTTTCGTGGACAATTTCTACGACAGTAAATGCAGGGCGTAATGCTAATAATGCGGTTATTGGTCAGAGAGTAGGGCGAGACCTGTACAAGCTCGATAACATGGAGTGGGTAGGACTTTCACCGGCAGTCAGAAAACGGATGCTTGATTCATTAAAGCCCTTTTATGTTCCGGTCACATTTGAGGATATGGCGAATCCCGGTCATGCGATCACAATTACCATGTATCCGGGGGATAGGACAGGAAAACCTCTTTTTGTTGACCGGCTGACTCATTTGGTGCTTCAAGACGAGACATTTGCTGTAAATCTGATAGACGCAGGACTGGAGTGATACCATGCAACTTGTAAGCAAAGAATACAAAGAAGCAATGAAGCTACCGCACCGAAACAGGGCGTATATAAGAGTTTCTATCGGCGTTGTGAATTCAGATGCGCAGAACAATGCTGTGCTCGATGAAGAGACAGAGCTTACATACTATTCTGACGGAAAAAAGCCGTTTGACGGATATACGGTCACGAAACCATATGCTACGGCAGAGCAGAACTTCTCAAAGGTAGACGGTTCCATGTACTTCTTGCCGAAAGAGACGGACGGATACAGCTATTACAATAATGGGATTGTAACTCATGACATTCTCGGAGCAGTGTATATCTCTTTTGGCGGATTAGTCGGTCTGGACATTAAAGGACTGACAATAGACTTCGGCGAGTGCTATCCGACACAGTTTACTATACAGTCAGACTCGGGTACAAAAAGCTATGAGAATAACAAGCAGTTGTTTACTACTGAGGATGCCTTTGACGGAAGTTCTTACTTCATCATTACGCCTATTAAAATGCTGGGTGGACAAGACAGAATGAGAATCCATCAAATGACGTTTGGCATCGCAAATACATTCTCGAATGACAAAGTTATCAACTGTTCACTGAAAGATTATGTATCGCCTATTTCAGAGACAATACCGAGCATGGATGTAAGCCTTACGGTGGATAATCAGAATTTATATTACAGCCCGGACAACCCGGAAAGTGCAATTGCTTATATGGAAATCGGGCAGGAAGTAAAGGTTTCGTTCGGATATGATGTGACGGGAAATGGGGATATTGAATGGTTACCTGAAACCACAACATTTCTGAATACATGGTCTGCGGACGATGTACAGGCAAAGTTCACAGCAACAGACAGATTCTATCAGTTGACAGATACTTATTACAAAGGGCTGTACAGGTCGGACGGTATTACATTGTATGACTTGGCTCTGGATGTTTTAAATGATGCAGGGATAGAGGACGAAAGAGAGTTTTATCTCGACCCATATTTAAAGCAAATTACGGTGTATAATCCACTTCCGGCGGTTAAACACTCAGAAGCATTGCAGATCATCGCAAATGCAGGACGGTGTGCTTTGTACGAGGACAGAGCAAATAAGATTCACTTGAAAGCATCGTTTGTACCTGATATGGAAGTATCGGTAAATAATAAGACGGATTACAGCAGGATTGATAATTTGCTTAAAGACAACAAGAAAGACGCTTATGCGATTGCAAGTAATGACTTCTCCCGTGTGGATGGAAGTCTTTTCTTTATGCCAAAAGACGGAAGTTATAAAGAAACTGGGTATGTCAGCAACAGCATAGCGGATGCAGTCGGAAACTTTACTGATAATCCGGTTATTACAGTCACGCTTGAAAGTGGGTTTACTGCGTTTGGAATGATAATCAATTTCAGGAATGTTGCACCACAAGAATTTGTGATAAGGACTTATTATTTGAGCGTTCTTCAAGACACATACACAGTTCAAAATCCAGACACAGAATACATAACAGATTATCAGTTCAATAATTTTGATAAAATGGAAATCGAGTTCACAAAAGGTCATCCAAACGCCAGAATTACGATAGACAATATCTTGACTGGTGATGTTACGGATTATCGTCTGACGCGGACAAGAGACTTAATGGACAATCCGACCGGAACACGGCAGGAAAAAGTCAAGATGATATCTGTCAAAAAGATAAATTACCGTGAGTCGCAAGAGGGATTTAAAGAGCTGATTACCGAGAAAGTTACGCTGACAGAAGAAATGCAACATACCGTGTATTTCTCTATTGCCTCATACGGTTTTAAAGCGTCCGTTAAAGATAATAGCAGTATTGGTGTTCAGATAGTAGATTCAAGTAATTATTTTGTTACAGTCAAGTTCTCAAACGCAACTGTCGGAACAGAAATCGAGCTTGTGATTCAGGGATATGAATATGTGGCAGATGAATCATACTACCGAGTCACACATAACCAAAACGGTCAGGAAATTGAATGGACAAACCCGTTGATAAGTACAGATGAACATGCAAGAGATTTAGAAGAGTGGATTGCAACATATTACTTGGGTGATGTGGATTACGAGATTTCATGGCGGGGTGATCCGAGAGTAGAAGCAAATGATCTATTTTATCTTGAATTGAAAAATCGTGAAGATGCACTGATTCGGTCTTATCAAAATGAACTGAGTTTCAACGGCGCATGGTCAGGCAGCATAAAAGCGAGAAAGGTGGTTATGTCATGGCGATAACGGTGGAATGGACTGAACCGAAAACAGATTGGAGTACAAGAGATAGGTTCAACATTATTGACTACAATCGTATAAAAAACAACCTAACATATCTCCATGAATATGCAAATGAGCTGTATGTCCCGTTTGAAACGGAAGATATGGGCGAAGATGCGACTTATCCGATATTCTGGGATGTGGACAAGTTTAATGCTTTTGAACGTAATCTTGACGAGATTAATCGGAGAATTTACACACAGGATTTTGGAGCATCTCAGACGTTTTATCCAAATGGCGTATTTATACAGGCGGATGAGCTGAATCGAATCGAAAGCGCAATGCTGTCTATGAAAGACATTCTTGACAGGCAGAAAGCAGGAGTCAGGAGATTGCCGTTCCGGCTTGGACAATATAGATCAATCAGAATTTAAGGAGGGCGACATGGATATAAAAAGTTTCAACATGCATTCGGGAAGAATGGTTAAAGAAGACGGTACTACAATAAATATTGCTGATGCATTAGCCGGAAATGCACAACCTGTAACCGAATCAAAAGAAAAAATTGAATACTATCAGATGATTTCAGGAAGATTTGTAAAAGAAGATGGTACAGTTGTCAATATTGCAGATGAAATTGCAAACGGAAATATCGGTGGTGGCGGAGCCACGCCAGAACAGATACAGCAGGCAGTAGATAATTACCTGAACGAAAATCCAGTTACAGCAGGAGAGTTAGAATTATCAGGCTCTACGATCAAAATAACGGAAGGAGGAAACTAAATGTCAGAAGTATACGCAGACAGCATACAGGCCAAGGTAAACGGCACAACACAGGCCGTACCAATTAGAGATAATGGCGCATTACGGCAAAATCAGGGTTCAGAAAATGCGGGTAAGATTCTCGAAATCAGTGCCGATGGTACAGTAACTCCCGCAGAACCACAGGGAAATCTTGAACGGATGATTGAAAATTATTATGCTTTGCGCCGTACCGGAAAAATATACCAGACAAAGCTCTGGAAATTTGCATCGAACCCTACAAGCACGGGAGAGAAGCTGCTGGACAATGCAGGATTAGTTTTTGAACCGTCCACGGATACGGAAGAGGGGCGGGACGATTATCTGAATGGACAGAATCCGCTCTTCGAGTGGGTCAATGTCAATTATGTCAGGGATGCAGACGGGACGGCGAGACCCACGGCGATAGAGGGGATGGATAATTACCAGACAACCGGAGCCGTGGACGTCGGAACCATGCAGATGTCATTCTGGTGGAAATGGGATACATCCAACGCAGAATATGACCTAATTACTATATCTGACCTCCCTCACCCAGAACTTGGATTAGAGCCGTGGCCGGAATGTAAGAAATCCGACGGAACTGTTGTGCCTTGGTGTATTGGAAGCAAATACGTATCCGGTACCGCATCGGACGGAAAACTTCGATCACAGCCGAGACTCAAACCTGCCAGAAACCAGTCACACAATAACATAATCACCAATTATGGAGAAAAAGGTGAAGGATATCAGGGAGCCGGGGCAGAAAGAAATACGTTCCAGATCATATTCAACCTGATCAAAGGTGCGACGAAAAGCTCGCAGAGTCTCTTTGATGGATGTACAAATTACAATTACCAGTATGAGGCGGCGGTGCAAAGTGCAGACGCTCACACCTACTTCCCGGTTACAAACGCACAGGCGAGCAACCTCGTTGTTGGAAGCTATGTATCTGTGGGATACGGTGGCAACAATAACGGAACAGCCAACATTGACCGCGGACAAAGCACGGTACATGCCTATGCAGATGACGTTAAGATTCTGAGCATCGAGGATCTGGATGAGAACAACAAAGCAATATATCTGGACATTCCGGAGGAATCTGCTTTTAATACACAGCCCCATGTATATACAGAAGATTTTTCAGCTCCGATTATCCTGTCAACAATGCACTGGTGGTCTGGAGCCACGGACAGCGTAAAAGGACGGCACGACGGATCTCCGGGAAGCAACACAAATGGAAAATATCCGTATCGTGTTCAGGGAAGAGAATACGCCGTCGGCGCTTACATTGTTGCATCTGATACTGTTATGGATTTACAGCCGGATTTTACAAAAAAAGTTTATGTTGCGCCGAAAGGCACAGCACACTCTTCTTCCGATGCTACGATCCGAAGCACATATGAACATATCGGCACGATTCCCGCAGCGGAAGCCGGAAACAATGCAGACTGGTGGATTGGAGACTGCGGATTTGACGTAGATACGGGATCGTGGTATCCGTCGGCGGAAGGATCAGGATCATCGCAGGGATATGGAGACCGAGTTTACGCGGGTGGGCCTGGCGCTACTTCTGGAATGCGAGAGTATATGCAGGGTGGGCACCTCGGGGACGGGTCGAACGCCGGTTCGGCGTTCTTGCGCTGCAGGAACTGGCTCGGGTACGGGGACTGGAACTCCCTCTCGTGCGATTAAAATGGCCTACGGGGGTGAATTCCCCGTAGGGGAGAGGGGGTCTCCCCTCTATATATAAGGGCTCACGGTGCAAAGGCGGGAACCTCAGGAACGGCACGAACGCCGGTTCAGCTTACTTGAATTGCAGGAAGGTTAATAAAGTTATCAAAAAATGCAAAGGAGTGATAAGGAGAAATGAAAGCAAGATTTTCACAACCGCAGTTGCCGGTTAAGACGATTACGTCCGGAGAAAAAATCTATATTTTCCTCTGTCTGAATGAGACGCAGGGGACAGAAACCTATCCGGACATGGGAGACGGCCAGACACAGGAAACCTACTATGAATATGACTATAACGAGATCATCGGACCGGCAGATGCATTACCACTGGAAGATATCCAGGCGCATCCAGAGAATTATCTGGATTATGAATATGCAGAGAAACCTGACGATCCCGGAGAAAAAGCACTAGAAGAAATTGAAAAATTAAAATCAGCAATCGAAAGGGGGCTGACAATATGATAAGCGAAGCGCTGGAAAGTGTAATCCGCTATGCAAGGAATAAAATGCTTTCGGAAGTATCCGAAATGGACGATAAGACCGAAGCGATCGACTGTAAAGGCCTAATCCTTGTTTATGAACAGAATCATTCATATTCCGTCGGAGATGTACGGCTGCACCCAAGGACAGGGAACCCAAAGGAGTGCATCCTTGCGTATGACGGCTCCATTCAGCCGGACTGGACGATTGACACAGCAACGCTTTGGAAACCGTGGCACAGCCGGAAGAAAGAATATGCTCTACCCTGGGAGGCTCCGACCGGGGCACATGATATGTACAAGGCAGGAGAGTACATGATCTGGACGGATGGCACTGTAAAGAAATGTGTGCGGGATACCAATTTCAGTCCGGAAGAGTATTCGCAGGCATGGGAAGACGCTTAAGGAGGGATACAATGGCGAAGCAAGTTTTACCAGTGAATTTTAAAGACGATATTTTATCATCGTCAATGGGCGGAAAACGCCGATACAATTTAATACAAAATGATGACGGCACATATTCACTTGAAGATGTAACAGACTACACACAGACCGGTTCTGACTTCGGAGCCGGTCAAATTAATGCTACGAATCAGGCTGTAAATGAGTCTTGCGACAAAGCGGATGTGATTGATGATTTGGAAGATGTTATGGCAAATCAGGCAAGTGGAATGATTGCAGGGGCAAAAGCGGTTGCTGAGTTAAATGGCAAATTACCCGAGGAAAATGATAACTACATCAAATTTCCGGACGGAACAATAATCCAATGGGGCAGAGCTAATAGCGGAGCCTCTAGCGACGGAGCTGTCACTATAAATTTCCCCGTACCTTTTATAGACACATCGTACAGAATTACTGCAACGCCAGAATACGGGTCGAGCTCATATCCCGTTTTCCTAACATCTGTCCAACGAGTCAATACGGGAAGCGCTGTTATCTACTTTAGACAGGCGTATATAGTTGCGGTAATAACAGGTGTATACGCAGAATGGATAGCAGTAGGGCGATGGAAGTGATTACTTCCAATACCCCTTAGCGGTCCACTGCACCCATGCCCCCGTAACGCTTCCGGTATTGGTTCTGGTATATATGTATGCCTTACTGGCGCTATTGCGCTGTACGCTTGTTTCGAATGTTATCGTGCTTGAGTCGGCATATTCCGCTGATGCACTGAGTATGTAATTCATATCCTTGAACGGTACAGGGAAATTTATTGTTGCAAATCCTTGTCCGCCGGCGCCTTGTGCGGGAGAGCTACAACGACCCCAGTATTCAATTAACCCGTTATTATATTTTTTATACCAGATTTTCTCGGCTTCGTATGTGTCATCAGCCTCATCTATCTCATAGTTATTACCAATTAATTAAGAAAGGATGATTTTATGGCTTACTTAAAATTTTTAAATTCGTCAGAAGTATATAAATGCAAAGTAATTCCGCAAAATAATATTGTCACACTGAAATTTGACTCAGACATGGAAGTTTCAACCGCCGGATTCGATCTGTATCTGGATGAAAAATGCGAAACGGATATCGGTGTCGGATTCTACCGTGCATTTACAACAATCTACCGCAATGATGAAACAACAGCCGCATACAACGGATATCAGCTTTCAAGTGACGGTAGCGTGTATGAAGAACCGGAACCACCTGAACCGACAGAACCGTATGTTCCAACGCTTGAAGAAGTGCAAGAGCAGAAAGTCTCTGAAATGAACGCAATTCAACAGCAAGTTGTTGCGAACGGATGTGAAGTTCAGCTTTCAGACGGGACAAAAGAGCGGTTCACGCTTACAACAAACGACCAGTTGAGCCTTAACTCTTTGAGCGTAAAGGCTTTAGAGGGAATGTCAATTATCCCGTGGCATCCGGCAGATGAAAGCGTGCATTGTAAATTCTATTCAGAAGCGGATATGAAAACCATTACTGATACATGTATGAACTGGGTTGCGTACCATGTTACATATTTTCGTGATCTTCGTATTTACATACGTTCATTGCAGGACAAGAACACAATTAACGCAATCCAATATGGTGATAGTATTCCCACAGGATACCAGTCGGAAGTCCTGCAATCAATGCTGGCGGAAAGGGCGATTGTATGAAACAGATTTTAAAGTATACCTCGCTGTTGTTAATCGGAGGAGCAATATATTATTGCATTGAAATCCTTGCACGCGGATTCTCTCACTGGACAATGTTTCTGGTGGGTGGAATCTGTTTTATTCTTGTTGGAATTATCAATGAGATAACGCCAAAAATGCCGTTAATAAGGCAAATGCTTTTAAGTGCGGTAATTATTACAGCCGTGGAGTTTATTTCTGGTTGCATCCTGAATATCTGGCTCGGATTATCCATTTGGGATTACACGGACGAAATCGGAAATATTTTCGGTCAGATTTGCCCCAAACATACAGTGTATTGGTTTCTGTTGTCTGCGGTGGCAGTATTCCTTGATGATTTTATACGCTATAAGTTCTTCGGCGAAGAAAAACCGCATTACAAGATTGTGTAGGAGGGAAATTCTCTCTTACACTTTTTGGAGAACAAATTTCATCTTTCCATTTGTGAGATTAAATTCCCTCATTTCTCTTTCCAATAATTCATTATCATCAATGTCAAATATATCAGCATAAGAGATATGAGCGTTCTCGCAGATTTTAATAAAAGTAGAAAAGTTAATATCGTTTACATTTCCGTTTACAATATTGCACATTCCATGATAAGAAACGTGGCACATAGACGATATTTGAGCTATACTCCAATGATTTTCATTCATTTTATGTATAAGTTCATTGCTCAGCCTTGACAAATATCTTTTCATAATTACTCCCCATAATATGTACACCGAATGATAATAATTCCTTGAATATGACAATGAGATGAACATCACCCGTTATACAATAAAACCGTCCTCAAAAGAGGGCACTTCAAGTTCTGGTGTGGGGGATGTTTCAATTTGTTTCATTCCCCACAAATAAGATTTTATCTGATTTTCCAGAAATATACAGTCGAAACTTGTCAAGAGTTTAAATTTGTGGAGGAATTATGGGAAATAGTCAGGAAGTAAAGCCGCTGAGACCGAAAGAGTATTACCGGGATAGGATTGTGAAGATTGTTTCGGAGATTCAGAGCGAAGATATTTTGCAGTACATATATATTATCGTAACAGATGTATCACAGGAGGTTTCTAATGAGTAACAAAAAGAAAATGATTTACGACACAAGCAAGCGCGGATTTGAAAAAATAGGAATTAAATTAACGGACGAACAGTTTGACGATTTGTGTGCTATTAATTACAGGATTATCGGAAACGACAAGTATACGTCAGTGCTCAGTATATTGTGCGTGTTAAAGACGCTTGGACTTATACCAGAAGAAATGCAGTGTGAACCGTACAGTGGAGAGCCTAAATATAAAAACACGGAGGACGGAAAAGAATATCAAAGAAAATTCGGATTCATTTCTTATATAGAAGAATAGCCTACAATTCGTAGGCTTTCTTCAATGGAGTGAAACCCTCGTTTGTGCTATCAATATATTTATTCAGTCGAAGCGGCTTTGTATATTTGATTATTTCCTCATCATCAAGACCACTTTTTTCAACTAAGACTCTATAAGGGCAATAGCCTTCTTCATTTACGTTTTCCATAATAATTTTTAATATATCCATATTTGTCATAGTTTAACCCTCACTTAATAGACTTATCAATTCAATAACGTGTTTTTTCTTCTTGTCGGACAGCTCAAAGTATTTCTCTAATGCCTGAGTTAGTCCGGCATCATTTCTTATCTTTGCGACAAGGTGAGCGGATTCGGCAGAGTATTTGTCAAATTCCGGTTCTTTTCCTGTCATAATCCAGTTCATAGGAACATTAAAGTATTCAGATATTTCCAGTATTCTGCTTGATGGTATATCTTTTGCTTTTGCAAGAGAGCCATTGCTAAATTCCAGTTCTTTCTCTAAAGCAGATACCGACATTCCTCTTTCTTTGCAAAGATAACTTATTCTATCAATTACTTCCATTTATCTCACCTCTAAAATAGAACATATTCGATTTTAAGGGTTGACAAACTAGAACATCTTCTATATAATACTCATAGATAGAAAAAGTTCTATCAAAATTGACATAAAAATAGATGATGTTCTTTGATTTTGTCTGGCAACTTTATTTTAGAACATTGTCTATGATATGTCAATAGAATAATTTCTAATTTATTGGAAAGGAGGACATATTATGGTTTACGACATGATCGTCAAGTATTGCAAAGAAAATGATATTTCCATTTCGGCTTTTGAAAAGAAGTGTGGTTTTGGAAACGGAACGGTCGGGAAGTGGAGCGGCGAAATAAATCCCTCGCTTGAATCGCTCAAAATTATTTCTAAGCATACGGGGATCGATCTAAAAAAACTTATAGATGCATAGAAAGGAGAACGGATGAACGAATTACAGATATTTAATAATGAAGAGTTCGGACAGATTCGGACAGTTACCATTGACAATGAACCGTGGTTTGTTGGAAAGGACGTTGCAACCGCACTCGGATATTCAAATTCAAGGGACGCAATTTTAAAGCACGTTCACGAAGATGATAAGGGAGTAGCGAAATGCGACACCCCCTCTGGAAAGCAGGAAATGACGGTAATCAACGAGTCCGGCTTATACGCCCTTATCTTCGGCAGCAAACTCGATTCAGCAAAGCGGTTTAAACACTGGGTAACAAGTGAAGTTCTGCCGAGTATACGGAAACACGGAATGTATGCAGTGGATGAGCTTGTAAATAATCCAGAACTACTTATTAAAGTAGCGACCGAATTGAAAGAAGAACGTGAGAAGAACAGGGAGCTTGAAAATACCGTACATGAAATGAATAAAACAATCGGTGAGCTTACACCGAAAGCGAATTATGTAGATGTTATTCTCAAAAGTAAATCCACGGTTCTTGTAACTCAGATAGCACAGGATTACGGGATGTCAGCAAAGGCGTTTAATAAGCTGCTCAAAGATTTGCACATTCAGCATAAAGTAGGACATCAGTGGATTTTATATCGCCCGTATCTTGGAAACGATTATGTTCACAGCAAAACCATTGACATTGTACGATCAGACGGAAGGCCAGACGTGAAAATGCAGACGGAATGGACACAAAAAGGAAGGCTGTTTCTTTATGAAACGCTCAAAGAACATGACATTTATCCAATGATAGAAAGGTGACTAAATATGAAGAAAAGAGAAGCACTGGCGGTTTTTAATTCAAGAATCGTAAATGGGAATGTGAACGTAGAGTTCCTGCATGACAAAGAGGAGCTGAAAAAGGAAATACGGATATTATCCGACCTTGACGAAGGATTCGAGGATGCAGTGTTTGAACTTGGAGTTTCCGTATTGGCAAAGACATTTTTGAAAGAAATGAGGTGTGATTAAGAATGTATATACCTGAATTTTGGTGCGGAGTGATCGCAACCGTGTTAGCAATAATCGGATGCTCTCTTATCAGTGATGCAGTATCGAGAATCAGAGACAGAAAGAGGAAAAAGGATGAAGCAACCAAAAAGACTGACTCGTAGTCAAAAAGAGTGCTTGTCCGCACATTACCTGAACGCTGAGAACTGGATGCTTGTGGAAGAGACGGAATTTTACCTGAAAATTATCAATAAGCAGACCGGAAAAGTCAGGAGCGTGGACAAGTTCAAAAGAGCAAAGAAAGGAGTAAGAAGAAATGCAGGAAGTAATATTGTCGAAACAGGAAATTGACGTGCTTAGATTTGAGCATACGGCGATTATTCCGGTGACAGAATCAAAGCCGAAGAGAAAGAAAAAGTCCGGAATGAGCTTTGAACGCAAGGTAATTATCGGGCAGTGGTTCATGATTGGTGCTCTGGCTGTGATGAATTACATTTTGCAGGTCGGGCCGATTTGAAAGGAGTGGAAGAAGTGGGAATTACATATAAGGAGTATGTGTGGCTGGTAAAACCTAATGATATAATCGAAACATTTTGTGGAGGGGTTTATGGATGTCCGATTGAATATGGAATATCAAATAAAGGTTTTGATTGTCTTCCGGACGTAAAAAAATGCGAATATTGCATGAATCAGGAAATTCCGTATCCGGTGATTGCAGAAGTAATCAGGGACACATACTTAAATCCGTTTGAAAAAATAACAGTTGGTGCGAAATACAAAGTAACAGATGTGGATATGGGAGCGCCTACGTTTGGAGTAATGATTTGTGTATCCGGATACAATCACTGGGCAAATAATAATAATTTTAGATATTACATCGACAAGGAGGGAAAGAAAGTGCAGAAAGAATTTACAAAGTCAGATTTAAAAGACGGAATGATGTGTGAAAGAGCAGACGGCAAAAAGATGCTGTGGTTTAACGGAGAAATGAGAGGTATTGATACATGGTGTTCTGGAACTCAGAGCAATTTAACCAATCTAGGAAGAGAAGATTTGAGCATAGTGAGAGTCGGATATCCTGATTTTGATAAGCACACCACCATTTCACATGCATTAAACGGAGAGTTCAAAGAAATTCTCTGGGAACGCAAGCAGGAGAAGGAAATCAGTTCAGAAGAAGCATTCGCAGTCCTGAAAGAGCATTACGGATGTGATGTGAAGATTAAGGAGTGATTGTTATGCCATCCATCTACTACAAGACACACATGGAAGAAATGCCGAAGAATTGCGCTGAGTGCGAATCAAGAATGTACTGCCATTTACCTCGTGATATCGGAACGACAGAGGGAAAACCTGAGTACAGGGAGAAACGGCACAAGAACTGTCCGCTTGTTGAGGACAAGAATCCGGTCAAGATTATGAATGAGGACGAGTTTACGGCGTATCTGGCAGAAATCAAGCATGAACTCGACTACATGGAGCCGGGAGACACAAAAAGAATCGCCCTGATCGGCACAGTAGAAAGCGGTCGGAACTGGACACCGGAACTTGCTTTCACAGGTTCACAGCTTACCAGAATATTCGACCTCGGATTTACGGAAGAATCAAAAGAACGCCCATAAATGAGTCGGAAAACTCGGGCGTTCTGGCATAAAACCGATTTTATTATAACACAATGAAAGGAAATTTTGAAATATGAAGATTAAACTCTTGAAAATGCATATCCAGAATTTCAAAGGATGCAAGGACAGAGAGATTTCTTTCGGTGACAGAACAAGCATCAAAGGCGCAAACGCCACGGGCAAGACCACGGTATTTGATGCGTTTACATGGCTGTTGTTTGGAAAGGATTCTCTCGGAAATGCAAAGTTTGATATCCGTCCCCTGGATGCTGACGGTAACATGATTAACAATCTGGAAATCAGCGTAGAAGCATTAATTCATGTGGATGATGAAGAGTATGCGCTGAAAAAGACCCAGAAACAGGTCTGGCAAAAGAAACGCGGAACTGACACGACAGAATTTCAGGGAAATGTCAATGAGTTCGAGATCAACGGATATCCGAAGTCTGAAAAGGAATTTAAAGCCTTTATCGCCGGAATCGTTGACGAGAACATCTTTAATCTGGTGACGAATCCGAACGCTTTCAATGCCTTGCCATGGAAAGAGCAGAGAGAAATCCTGATGAAGTTTGTCGGAGTTATGTCTGATGCGGAGATTGCTCTTACATACGGGGACAAATACAGCTTGTTAATACCTGAGCTGAAAATCGCCAGCACGGATGACATCTTGAAGAAATATACAAAGGCGAAGAACACGCTGAACAAGCAAATGACAGAGATCCCGGCTCGTATTGATGAATTGTCAAAGCAGATTGTTTCTGTTGATGTAGGCACACTGGAAGTACAGAAAGCGGCGAAACAGGCAGAATTAAAGCGTGTGGAAGATTCTCTTTCTGGCGGAAACAGCACGAGACAGAAAATCAATGACCTGAATGGTCAGATTATGGACGAGAAGCTGAAAATCAGTGGTATTCAGAATGAAGCAAACGCTGAACTTGATGAAAAGCGAAGAAAAGCAAGACAGGCGGTCAATGTAGCAGACGAAAAGGTTACAAAAACCGAAAGAGAGATTCTGGATGCTGAATATTTGAAAGAAGACTACATCAAAGCGAGAGACCGTGCTGAAGCAGACAAAACACGTTATGCGGAAGAATGGAAAGAGTGGAAGAAAAAGACATTCCCTGAGTTCGTTCCGCTTGATGATTATGTCGAACCGTTACCACTTACAGACAATGATTTGACTTGTCCGACTTGCGGACAGGCGTTGCCGGAAGATGTACGGAAACAGCGCATCTCAGACCATGAGAAACGGTGTAAAAAAGCAAAGGCTGATTATAATGCGCGTTGTGAAGCGCACAAATCGAAATACGAAAAGGACAGGGCTGATTTTGAAGACCTCCGCAAACAGATGATGTCTGATATTACCGTTAAAGGTCAGAAATCCGCTGATAATGTTCGGGCGTATCAGAAACAGATTGATGAGCAGGAAAAGGATGTTTCCGCTTTGAAATTACGTCTTGAATGCGAAAAAGCTGACCTGTCGAAAGCGAAGAAAGACCTTGAAGCTATTCCGGTTTGTGCTGACATTTCAGATAACGCTGATTACATAAAGGCACAGGAATCCATTCAGAGTCTTGAAGCTCAGATTGAAGAACTGAGGAAAGAAACGCCCGACAATACCGAAGCAGAAGCGAAAAAAGAGATTCTCCGTGATGAAATATCTGACATTGAAGCGCAGATTAAGGCTGCGGACAATACCAAAGTAAAAGAGCGTATCGCAGAACTGGAAGAAGAACAGAAATCAATCGGACAGAAAATCGCAGAACAGGAGCAGATGATTGACCTGACCGAGAGTTTTATCCGGGCGAAAATGAACATGATTTCAGAGAAAATCAATGAAAAATTCAAGGTTGTTCGTTTCTCTTTGTTCGATATTCAAATCAATGGCGGTTTGAAAGAAACCTGTGAGTGTACCGTGAACGGTGTTCCGTACTCTTCGCTGAACAACGGACACCGGATTATCGCAGGACTTGATATTATCCGGTCACTGTCAGAATTGTACGGAGTGAGCGCAGCTGTATTTATTGATAACTCAGAGGCAATCAGCACAGGAAACTTCCCGGAAATGGACACACAGATTATTCACCTTATTGTGACGGATGATAAGGAATTGACCGTAGAAAGCGAGGTGTTCTCTGATGATAATAATTAAAGCAAGATACCTGAAAAACGGAGAGATAATCGGCAGGGAATACGCTTTTTACACTGACATTCTTGTGAAGCCGGGCGACACTGTGGAAGTCGGAAAAGCACAGGCAGTTGTCACAAAAGTGAATGTTCCCGAGGAAGATATACTTCCGTTTCGGGATAAGCTGAAAAAGATTGATAGAAAGGTGGAAGACGAATAAATGGCAGAGGAAAAGAAAGAGGTAGCTCAGAAACAGGAATTTACCACAGCTCTGAGTAATTGGACAAACACAATCACAGGACTTGTCACCCGTGATTTTGAACAGTGCGGAGTGGAGTTTGACGAATACTCAAAAAGATGTGCTATGTCTGCAATGAGCAGTATTTATCAGCTTGTACAGAACACTGATAAGGCTGAAATGAGCGACTTAAATACATCTAACCTGAGAGAGATTGTCGAGCAGTGTGCAAGCCTTAAATTAAACGCTAATGTCGTACCGAGAGAGGTTTACTTTCAGTTACGAAGTAAACAGGTTAATGGAGAATGGAAAAAGTTTGTTGAAATGGGAATCGAAGGAGACGGAAATGATGCAATGCTTCGGCAGTTCGGAAATGATGTTGCAAAAGTACATCCATGTTGGATTGTAAAAGAGGGGGACGAGTTTATTCGTCCAAAGCGTGTTGGGATGGAAATTACGCCGCCGTCATGGGAGCAGAAAGGACTTTCGGAAAAGGTTGTCGCTGTTGTATATCCGGTTCAGCTTACGAATGGCTCAATCGAATACCTGATTGCCGAACGTGAAAGCGTGAAAACAAACCTGATCGCTCACATCCGCAACAATATGATGAATGAGACATTCGGAGTATGTAAAGACAGATACAAGGCTACACCTGAACAGAAGCAGAAAATCAAAGAAATGAAAAATCAGATTTTGAGTGATGTTCGGTCGTGCGAGACTTTGGATGATATGCTGAAATGCCCGTCTGCACAGCCTTACATTTCCGCTGCGTGGCTTGATACGCCGGAGCAGATGATTACCAGAAAGCTCCGCAACAATGCAATCAAAAAATTCCCGAAAGACATGAACAGCATGGCGAATCATTCGCTTTTACAGCTTGACGAGGGATACAAAGCATCACGGGAGGAAATCACCGAGAACGAAAACTCAGAACCGTTTGAGGTTGACGAGGGCGAAGTTGTTGATTCTGAGGCGGTGGAAGTTGAGCCGGATTTTGTAAAGGAGAGTGAGTAATAATGACGATTGTAAAAATAACTATTGTGGCGTGGGTTCTGACATTTGTGCTTAGGTTTTTTATAGGAGCACGCATTTCAAAAAAAGATTTAGTTCACGCTGCACTGAATGATGGAAAATTAAAAATGACGTTTTGGAGATGGATGCTTGTTCTTTTGTTTGTTACATCAATCGGATTGACTGTTGTAAGTATTATCTGGTTTCTGTTCTTTTCCGGGGTGATTTAAAAAAGAAAGCGTGATTTGCATGGAAGAATGGAAATGGATAAAAGGATTTGAGGGTATATACCAGATTTCCAGTCATGGGAGACTGAAAAGTTTCAGAAAAATAAAATCAGGATACATATTGTCAAACCAAAACAAAAAAGGTTGGTATTTAACTGTAAATTTATTTGACTCCGATGGTGTTAGGCATACAAGACGTATACATAGACTTGTCACTGAAGCATTTATGGAAATATTCCTCCGGGGTATCATGTTCACCATAAAGATGAAAATAAACAGAATAACCATGTAGACAATCTTGAAATTATACATCCTGTAAAACACAGAAAAAAGACTGAAATTACACATCCTCAAATCATAACAGGTATGAATAATTATAACAAGTTTGAGAGACCGAAAAGGATTTGTCAATATGACAAAGACGGTCATTTTATAGCAGAATATGCTAACTCTTGTATTGCATCATTTTATACAGGAGTATGCCAGAGAAATATTTTACAAGTCGCAAGTCATGACGAGTATAAGCCTGGAAAAACAAGAAAACAAGCAGGAGGCTATGTTTGGAAATTTGCAGATGATAAGGGGGTGGTGAAATGCTCTTGAAATGTAATGCTTCTGGTTCATCTGGAAATAATTATGTTTTGGTTTCAGAGGGAGAGATTCTTCTTCTGGAAGCTGGAACAAAAGCAAAAAATGTATTGCGTTCCATTGATTATAAAGTTGGAAATGTAGTCGGATGCCTTATATCACATGAGCATGGCTAGGAGACCATTCAAAGTATATCAAAGATTATATGAATTATGGCATCAAAGTTTACACAAGCGACGAAGTGGCAAGCGACATCCTGACCGTGACCGGAGAGAGAACAGTTCCGTTACCAAGGATGCAGAAAAAGAAACTCGGGAGCTTCACAGTGATACCGTTTCGAGTTCCACACAATGGAACGGAGTGCGATGGATGGCTGATAACTCACAAAAAAATAGGTCGCTTGCTATTCATTACAGATGCGGAGTATTGCCCGTATGACTTCTCAAAAATTGGAATCACTCATGCCATGATTGAGTGCAATTACAGCGAGGACTACATAGAGAATGATGCTGAAAACCTGTCGCACGTTCTCCGGGGACACATGGAACTGCAAACGTGTAAACGGCTTATACAGACGATTGAAAGCCCAAAACTAAGAAGTATAGGCTTGATACATTTGAGCGGTCAGAATAGCGATTCAGAGCGTTTCAGGCAGGAGATAAAAGAAATCGTTGACTGTGACGTAGACGTGTGGGTGGCAGAAAAAGGATTTGAGACTGAATTGAGTCTTGAACCATTTTAGGAGGAATTATGAATTTAGAAGAAAGAATCACAAATGCGGTCATGGAAAAGATGACCGATGGAACTGTTGAGGAATTGGTTAAAAAGAACGTAGAAAGTGCAATTAACAAGTCTCTGGACGATTTATTCTCATGGAGCGGTGCAGGAAAGAAAATGATTGATGAAAAAGTAAAGGAAGTCATTGTTCCTGTGATCGAGCATCACAACTTTAATCAGTATATTGTAAAACTGGACAGTGTTCTGACAGAAATTATCAATAAGACAAGTCTTGCGGAGAATAAAGAGATTCTCGAAAACTTTAAGTCTCTTATGATTGAGCCGGACATGAAAGTAATAAAACTGTCCGACATTTTCGAAAAGTATTGTAAGTATGTTGCGCATGATGTTGACACGGACAATCTCGAAGCGTGTTGCGATGATGGAGAACCATATTATGAACCCGTGACCGCAAATATGGAAGTTGAGCATGAGGACACATGGATTTCTTCAAATAACCGTTGCAGAGTGAAATTCTCCTGCGAGGAAGATGAAAATTTGAACAAAGAACTGCGGTTGTATAAGAGCAAAACCGATAACAACTGGAATATTTCATGGGAAATGAACGCATTCTGCGACATCAATTCTCTGCGGAATTTGAGCGATTTCGACATCTTCCTTATGACTTTAAGACGCGGATACATTGATGTAGAAATGGACACTGAAAGCGAGTATGCGGATGATATTGAACCAGAAGAAACGCCGGAGTGGAGTTTGGACTAAGGGGTGATGCAATGAAAATCAGAGCAAAATACGCTGAATTTGTCGGGTATGTGATATTTAAGGGCGAGCGGTTTAATGGATGGCGTTGCCCTGACGAAGACTGCGGTATGCACGTCATTCAAGAATGCAGCTTTTGCCCGTACTGCGGTAGAAGGTTGAAGTTTAAAGAACCCGAGAAATGTGACATGATTTCAATTTTAGTGTCAAACAAAGCAAAGGAGATTTTATGAGGCAGAACACAGTTTTAGTAAGTGAAAGAAATTTATTGTTTGCTATTGGTGGTCAGTTATTTGACCAAGCACCAAACAGGCAACCAAGAAAAGCGGAGATTATCATGCAGAAAGTCCGCGATGCTTTCCGCTCAGACAAAAGGTGTAATAACGATAACGAGTGGTACTCCATGAGATTATCAGAAAAAGAAGCATATCAGTTCATTAAGGATACACTGTTTTCGATACCAGAGTTTGAAGAACTGAATTTATCTCAGATTGAATATGAGAACGGTGTATCTGTAGATGATGAAAACAGAGCAAAATACAACTTTGTTACCAGATACGATAAATATGATTCTGAATCATGGAAGTCTGATTTTATTGACTTAGATGCATTTGTGAGAAACGTGGAGCGTATGTTTTGGGTTATTTACGACATCGAACAAGATTGCTTTGGGTGCGTGAATCAGCCGATAAATGCAGAAAGTACACTTGAAAGCGGAGATTCTGAGAAATGCGAGATGTGCCTGATAAATCCGAAACATTCAAATAATTTTGAAAGTCGTAGAAATCCGAGAGGAAAATACACATTTGCTTGCAAATATGATTGCCCTAAAAGTAAATATATTTGTTGCGAAGAATGTGACGATAAAAATAGTTGCGAAGATAAATGCGATTCTAAATCAAATGAGTGCGGACTTTCAATAAAATGCAAAGGAGATGATGACTTATCAATAAAGCAGTATTAGTCGGGCGATTAGTCCGTGATCCAGAAGTAAGGTATTCACAGGGAGAGAACGCAAAAGCAGTAGCGAATTATACGCTTGCAGTTGACAGGAAGTTCAAGAGGGACGGAGAGCCCACAGCGGATTTCATTCCGTGTGTTGCTTTCGGGAGACTGGCAGAGTTCGCAGAAAAGTATTTTCGCAAAGGACTGCGCATATCTGTTTCGGGTCGTATTCAGACCAACAATTATACAAACAAAGACGGCGTGAAAGTTTACACAACTCAGGTCGTAATCGAGGAACAGGAATTTGCCGAAAGTAGAGCGGAGCAGAATCAGAACCAGAATATTCAGGCGGGCCCGTCTCCATATGGGCCGGCACCAGATTCAGACGGATTTATGAATATTCCCGACGGACTGGATGATGAAGTCCCGTTTGCGTAGGAGGCGATCAGATTGAATCAACGACAGAATATCGCAAGAGCAAAGTCAATCGAGCGAGAAAACAAGAAACGTCTGCTCGAAATCAATCCTGATCTGGACGAAGACAGCGGAATCTACTTTCTGACAAGGATAGACGAGAACGGGATTAAGTACGCATATGTTGGACAGGCAAAGCACATATTGACGAGACTTGCACAGCACCTTGTCGGTTTCCAGCATATTGACCTTTCAATCAAAAAACATGGGTTTTATGCAGACGACAACCCATACGGTTATAGAATCGGGTTTATGAAATTTCCAAAGAGCGTCCTTGACCAGAAAGAACAACAATACATCAGAGCGTATGCGAATTGCGGTTATCAGCTCCGAAACAAGACGGCAGGCGGTCAATGCGAGGGAAAGACACAGATTGACGAATACAGACCACAGAAAGGATACAGGGACGGTATCAGACAGGGGAAGAAAAACCTTGCCCGGGAGTTATCGCACATCATTGACAAGCACCTGATCGTAGAACTCAGACCGGATAAAGCGCATAACAAGGTGTCGCAGAAAGCCTTTGAGAAGTTCAAGGGATTGTTGGATGAAAGGAGTTATGAAGAATGACGGCAGAAGAGGCGATTCAAATAATCAAATTTTATACCGGAAATACATATAAGCCCGAAAAGATTCAAGAGGCAATAAATATGTCAATTAAAGCTCTTGAAAGGCATGTGCCGAAAAAAGATAATTTTAGGATTGAAATATCTGGAAAACCTCATATGCCATGTCCAAATTGCGGTAAATGTATTGAACTGAATAAAAATGGGGTTGTTTATTGCGATAATTGTGGACAAGCTATATTGGACGATTAGTACGGAGATATAACTCAATACCAGAACTTGAAGTAACGAATCTATGGAGGAAAGATGAATGGTAGCAACTACATAAAAATCAACCGCAGCATACTTGACTGGGAGTGGTATCTGGACAACAACACGAAAGTCCTGTTCCTGCATATGATGCTAAAGGCGAACTGGAAAAAAGCGAAGTTCAAAGGCGTTGACATTGAACGTGGGTCGTTTGCTTCTTCATACCAGAGTCTTTCCTCTGAAACAGGGCTTTCGGTACAGAACATCAGGACAAGCATTAGAAAGCTAAAATCAACAGGAGAAATAACAGTCACAAAGTACAGCAAATTCACCGTATTTACGGTAAATAATTACTGTGAATATCAGAAGTCTAACAAGGTATCTAACGCTGAACTAACAGGCAATCAACAGGCAACTAACAGTCAAGTAACAACAATAGAAGAAGATAAGAAAGAAAGAAGTAAAGAAATATATAGTAAGCGCTCTAAAGGAAAAGTCAGGGATAACAATAATTTTGAGCGCAGAAACTATGACATGGACAAGCTGGAAAGACAGTTAATGGAGGGACAGTTTGATGAATGAAGTAATTAAATCGTATAAAGGATTCAATAAAGACATGACCTGCAGAGGTAAGCAGTACGAAGAGGGGAAAGAGTATGAGGAAGAACGCGCAGAAGCGTGTGATTGCGGGATGCACGCCTGTGAATATCCACTTGATTGTTTTGGCTATTACGATCCGGCTCGCTCGGTATATCACGAAGTTGAGCAGAGCGGAGAAATATCGCGTCACGATGATGACAGTAAGGTTGCATCGGCAAAAATGAAGATCGGCGCAGAGATCAGCATTGCAGGAATGGTAAAAGCTGCTATCGAATACACCAGGGAGCGTATACAGGAAGATAAAGAAGCTGACGAGGACTACGGAGCATCGTCAACAACAGGATACAAGGGAGCATCGTCAGCGACAGGATACAAGGGAGCATCGTCAGCGACAGGA
>ERZ1090879.208-NODE-208-length-39663-cov-31.667239_pt1 | contig 39663 bp, 30 predicted proteins | sample MGYA00478472_ERZ1090879 | MGnify/ENA primary metagenome ERZ1090879 (study PRJEB33644, sample SAMEA5815723) | chicken gut metagenome | biome: Chicken; feature: Gastrointestinal Tract; material: Caecum | place: Ireland | collected 2019-01-01 | study: A study of the... | reverse complement strand
CCTTTCGCAATAATAATAAACTCCCGCGCGCGAAAAGTAAAGCGTGTAAACGAACTCGTAAAGTTTCACCGAAGGGATATCCCCCGCTATGATCTTGCAAAACACACAATCGCGGCGCGCGGATTTCTGCTTCAAAACGGGTGCGTTTTCGCACACTATATTATATAATGTCCGCAGATATGAAGCAGCCTCTTTCCGAAAAACTCAAAGAAAGCCTGAAAATGTTCCTCGTCTTTTTCAAGATAGGGCTGTTTTCGTTCGGCGGCGGATACGCGATGCTCGCCATGATCGAGCACGAAGTCGTGGACAAGCGCGGCTGGCTGACGCACGGCGAACTGCTCGACATTTTCGCCATAGCGGAGAGCACTCCGGGCGCGATCTCCATCAACATCGCAACCTTCATCGGCACAAAACGCGCCGGTATCATAGGCGGCGTGATCACCACCGTCGGCGTCGTGCTGCCGGCGTTTCTAGTCATCCTCGCGCTCTCCTACGTCCTCGACCTCGTACGCGACAACAAATGGGTGAACGCGCTCTTTACGGGTGTACGCGTGGGCGTGATCGTGCTCATAGTGCACGCCGCCCTCAAGTTCCTCAAGGAAATGAAAAAGAAGGTCGTGACGGTGCTGCTCGCCGTGGCGATGTTCTGCCTTGCCGCGTTTACGGACATCAACGTGATCTACCTAATGCTGGGGTCCATCGGCATCTCGATCGCCGCCGTCGCATGGGCGCACGTCTGGGCGAGGAGGAAATTCCTCATCGCAGTGAGCACCGGCACGCCCGGTTACGTCATGGACAGGACGCGCTCCGGAGTCTGCCCCGAAGAGCTGCTGGCAGCGGGAATGCAGCCGGAGGACGATTGCGGCGCGGAAAAGGCGGCGGAGGACGTCTACGTCCGCGAAGCGCGCCCGGCGCCGCTGCCGGGCGGCAGTGAAGGAGGACAAGACAATGCTTGAACTGCAGCTGTTCTGGACCTTCTTCAAGATCGGGCTCTTCACCATAGGCGGCGGACACGCGATGATCCCGCTCATCATGGAAGAAATAGTCGCCAAAGGCTGGCTGAGCCAGGAAGTCCTGCTCGACTTCATCGCCATATCCGAGAGCACTCCCGGTCCGTTTGCGGTCAACATCGCGACGTATACCGGACAGGAAGTCGCGGGCATAGGCGGCGCGGTCATGTGCACGCTGGGCGTTGTGCTGCCCTCCCTCATAATCATTATACTGATAGCGAAATTCTTCTCCCGCTACATGAACCGTCCCGTCGTACAGGAAGTATTCGACAACGTGAGCGGTTCGGTGACGGGGCTGCTGTTCTCCGTCGCGGTGACGGTGGGCATACTGGTGCTGTTCGGCATGGACGGCGTGTTCGACACCGCGTCCTTCAAGCCGGACTACATCGCCATCGGGCTTTTTATCGGACTGCTTCTGCTCTCTTTCGTGAAGATAAAAAAGAAGAAACTGCCCCCCATCGCCATAATACTCCTCTCCGCAGCGGGCGGCGTGCTGCTGTACGGATTCATCCCCGTGTGATAATTTTTTAACATTGTACTTTTTTTGCACAACACGGTGTTGATTGCGCATATACCGCATATAAACATCGTGTTTTGCCGTCTGCGCGCATTTTTCCGCGCCCGCGTGCGCGCGTACGGCGGTTGCCCTTGCGGACGGGTTATGGTATAATCCGGTCAGGAGTTTGTTATGGCACAGGAACAGAGTGAAAAAAGTTTTGCCGACATAACGGCAAGCTGCGCGAAAGTTGTCAGCTACTATCATTTGCAGAACGGCATCTCCCCCATCAAAAGGCTTTACGTCAAGAATTCTTCGGACGAGGAGAGATCGGGACTGCGCATAAGGATAAGCTCGGAGCCGAAGTTCCTCCTCCCCCACGAGATAACGGACGTGAGGATACCCCGGCGCACCACGGCGAAATTCGAGGAGAGCGTCAGTCTGTCCCCGCTTTACATGGTCGCGCTGGACAAGAGCGAAAAGGGAGAGATAATCCTTGAGGTGTTCGACGAGAACGACGCGCTCGCGGCGTCCCAGCGTTTTCCGGTGGAGCTGCTCGCGTTCAACGAATGCGATTACGCGGAGGATCCCGGCAGTCTTGCCGCCTTCGTCAGGCGCACGGCGGAACTCAACAAACTGCTCAATCTCGCGTCCAAGAAACTGCAGGGGTGGAACCTGAACGCCTGCACCGGCTACTCAGGCACGCGCAACAACGTGCGCAACCATTTTGCGGCATGCTACAGCGTCCTCGCCGATCAGAAACTCACGCGCGCCGAGGACAAATCCGTCGCCGGGCGCACTCTCATATCGGATCACCGCGACACTCTGGTGTCGGGCGCGGCGACGCCCCTGGAGGCGGCGCTCATGCTCGCCGCAATGGTGGAGGCCAACGGGCAGAACGCGCTCGTTTCGCTCATCGACGGCAAGTGGTATGCCGGGTGTTTCCTCGTCAACGAATGTCTGCCCAATCTGATAGGCGACGACGTGGATATGCTGCGCAAGAAGTCGGAGCGCGGCGTGAGCGACATCAGTCTTGTGTGCGCGGGCGACGTGTTCGGCGGCGTGTCCTTCGAAAAGGCGGAAAAGAGCGCGCAGGCGGTGCTGAAAAAGGGCGCGGACGCGGAATTCGTCGTAGACATCAAACGCGCGCGCATCATGCACATCTTCCCTCTCCCCGAAAGGGTGAAAGGAGAGAACGGGTACGACCTGAGGCAAAGCAAGGACTACTACACCGACCTTGCGCCCAAACAGCTCAAGGAATACGGCGGCGACATCGGCGGCGAGAAAGAGATAAGCCGCGTCACGCAGTGGGAGAGGCGGCTGCTGGACATGGACATGCGCAACGCGCTGCTCAATTTCAAGGTGTCGCAGACCGTCGTCAAACTGCTCGTGCCCAGCATAGAGGACTTTGTGGAGAACATGGCGGAGATCCGCTCCTACACCCTCGAATGCAAGCCGAAAGAGAGCCTCGAAAGCCTTGACAAGCTCACCAACGGATTCGACCGCGGAGGTTTTTTGAAGCCTTTTGCGGACTACATACTCTACGAATACCGCAACCGCAGGCTGCGCACCGTGTTCGAGCCGAAGGATCACGAGAGCGCCCTCCTGCGCCTCTTCCGCAAGGAAAAGTCCATCCAGGAGGAAACGGGCACCCTCACGCTGTATCTGGCGGCGGGCTTCCTCAAATGGAAGGAGCAGGAGCAGGGCGAGGACAAATACGCTCCCCTCTTCCTCTACCCCGTCACGATAAGCCGCAAGGGCATAGCCGCGCCCGTGTATTCGCTGGACGTCAACACGGACGACCTCAGGCTCAACAGCACTCTGCTGGAATTCCTCTATCAGGAGTTCGACCTCGACATGCGCGGGCTTTCCTCCGCGGATCTCTCCTCACCGCAGGGGGTGCTGTCCGTCCTGCAGCGCATAAAACGCGAAACGGTGCGCTTCAAGGGCTGGGACGTGCTGGGCAACGTGTTCCTCGCCAGCCTGTCCTTCGGCAATTATCTGCTCTGGCACGACGTGAGGTACAAGAGCGACCGTTTCCGCGAACACCCCATCGTGCGCTCCCTCATCAACAACAGGCTGGAACTGCCCGAAGGCGCCTTCGATCTCTCCGACCGCAGCAGCGACGAAGCGTACGTCGGCGGGGAGAAAATGTACCTGCCCATCTCGGCGGACAGCTCGCAGTATTCCGCAATCTACGACAGTCTTTCCAAGAGTTTCGTGCTTCACGGACCTCCCGGTACGGGCAAATCGCAGACCATCACCAACATCATCGCCAACAACATCGTGCGCGGACGCAGGGTGCTCTTCGTCGCGGAGAAAATGGCGGCTCTTTCCGTCGTGCACCGCAGACTGCAGAACATAGGGCTGGGCGACTTCTGCCTGGAGCTGCACTCCAACAAAGCCAACAAAAATCAGGTGCTCAACCACATCATCAACACCCTCGCCCTCGCCGACGCGACGACGGAACAGGATCTCGACGAAAAGGCGGCGGAGATCGCCGTCCCTCTCGAAAAACTGCAGAAAGAGCTGGACGCCATGCACCGCAAGCGTTATCTCGGCTTCTCTCTCTACGAAGCGATCCTCGACTATTTCGCCAACGAGAACGCGCCCGACTGCCTCAACATCGACAGCATTTTCTACGAAAAACTTACCGAAAGCTCCTTCAACAACTATCTCGACGTGCTGACGGAGCTGTCCCTGCGCGCCAAGGAGTGCGGCGACATCGAGAAATCCCCCTTCCGTCACATCGGCGGTTTCGCCTACGACGACAAGTGGCGGCGCGACGGCGAAAGCGTGCTTGAGATCTATGTGCTGGAGCTCAAGCATCTCAGGCAGTACGCACGCAATCTTCTGCCGCTCTTCAACATGCGCACGGTGTCGCTCACGACCGCGAAACTCCGCGCGCTCTACGACATATGCAAACTGCTGGGCACGGAATCTGTGCAGGCATTCTTCTCGTGGTGCGACAGGAAGAGCACGGGAGAGGGCGCGCCCTCGCTGCAAAGCGCGGCGGGCGACGCGAAAGGCTTGCTGGAATCCTTCCGCGAAGCGTTGAAGAAACACCGCATGCTCTCCTCGGAATACGTAAGCAAGTACGGCGCGTATCCTGCGGACGTTCCTCTCGGAGAAGTCAACGAAGCCGTGCGTACGGGAAGTCCCGGCCGCGCGGTAAAGAAGATAATCCCCTCCTCCGTCGAAAAGAAAGACAGGACTCTCTTCCTCGAATTCCTCTCCAAGTGCGAGACCAACCGCCTCACCCTCATGCGCAGACGGGACGAGCTCGCCGCCGTGTTCGGCATGGCGGTGCCGGAGCTGTCCGGCGTGAGCGACAGGGTGGATAAAATGACCGAACTGTACGACTGCGCGGCAAAACTCTACGCCGAATTCGACGCGGGGCTGTTCAATGAAAGCTGCGTGGAACTGACTCGCTTCGGACTGCACCGCTACATCCCCTTCTTCATCGAGGCGTATGACGGCTGCGAGCGCGCGGGCAAGGCTTTTTCGGAAGTGTTCCGCACGGGCGATTTCCTGGGCGGCGACGATATCGGCGCGCGCATCGAATACGTGAGCAACGTCCAGAAAAACCTGGACTTCATCCCCAGCTGGTGCCGCTATCAGGAGATGGTGGACAAGTGCCGCAGAAGCGGTTTCGACTTCATCCTCGAACCTCTCGACGTGGGCGAGATCTCCGCCGCCGATATTCTGTCCTGCTTCAAGAAGTGCGTCTACTACAACTTCATCAAGAGCGAGCTCTACCTCGACGACGTGCTGTGCCAGTTTTCCGGGCTCACCCTCGAGGAGGCGGCGAACAAGTTCAAGAACCTCACCGAAGAGTACGAACGCCTGACCAGGCAGGAGCTCTACCGCAAACTCGTCGCCGGGCTCCCGCGCGCGGACACGACGGGCGACCACAATCTCGAACGCGTCATCCTCATGCGCGCGGAAAAGACGAACATGAAAGGCACGACGCTGCGCGGACTGTTCGCGCAGATCCCCAACGTGCTCAAGGCGTGTTGTCCGTGCATGCTCATGTCCCCGACCTCGGTGTCCCAGTTCCTGGACATCGACATGGAGAAGTTCGACCTCGTCATCTTCGACGAGGCGTCGCAGGTGCCCACATGCAAGGCGGTGGGCAGCATCGTGCGCGGCAAAAACGTCATCGTCGTCGGCGATCCGAAACAGCTCCCCCCCACCACGTTCTTCAGCTCGGATTACAAGGACGACGAGCATTTCGAGGTGGAGGACCTCGAGAGCATCCTCGACGACTGCCTCGCACTCGGCATGCCGGAGAACCATCTGCTGTGGCACTACCGCTCCAACCACGAGAGCCTCATCGCCTTCTCCAACGCGATGTATTACGACAACACCCTGCTCACCTTCCCCTCCCCCAACGAGCTCAACAGCAAAGTGTCCTTCAAGTACGTGGACGGCGTGTACGAGCGCGGCGGCTCGAAGTGCAACCGCAAGGAAGGCGACGCGCTTGTCGCGGAGGTCATCGCGCGGCTCAAGGATCCCGCCCAGCGCGGTCAGAGCATAGGCATCGTCACCTTCAACACCGCCCAGCAGAATTACATCGAGAACGAACTTAACAAGCTCATCCACCGCTTCAACCTCGAAGCCGTGGCGTACGAGTGCGACGAACCGCTCTTTGTCAAGAACCTCGAAAGCGTACAGGGCGACGAGCGCGACGTCATCCTCTTCAGCGTGGGTTACGCGCCGGACGCCAACGGCAAACTCTCCCTCAACTTCGGTCCCATCAACCAGGCGGGCGGCTACAAGAGGCTCAACGTCGCCGTCACGCGCGCACGCAACGAAATGAAGGTGTTCAGCGGCATCACGGGCAACATGATCGACCTCAACCGCACGGACAGCAAAGGCGTCGCCGGGCTGAAAGCCTTCCTCGAATACGCCGAACGCGGCAGAGAGATGCTCGCCATATCCAGCGAAGACATCACATCGGCGCGCGGCGGCATAGGCGAACTCGTCGCCGCGGAACTGCGCGACAAGGGCATACTCTGCGACTACAACGTCGGCGTGAGCGACTTCAAGATAGACGTCGCCGTGGTGGATCCTCGCAACAAGGACAAGTATATCCTCGCCATAATCTGCGACAGCGAAAGCAGCTGCAAACTCAAGGGCGTCAAGGACCGCGTCGCCATGCAGACCAAGATACTGAAAAAGCTCGGCTGGAACACCTATCAGCTCTGGACCGTCAACTTCTTCAACAATACGCGGCGCGAGATCACCAGGATCAAGGACCACATCACCACCCTCACCGAAAAGAAGGTGCTCTCTAAAAAGACCGTGCGCGAGATCACCGCGCGCTACCGTGCGCCGTACAAGAGCTACTACTCCAAACCCATGGCGAAAGCCGGCGCGGAATATGTGCTCAACTTCGTCAACGAGGAGAAGATCGAAAACCGCATCCGCGACATTATAGAAACGGAATCGCCGATTGAAAGCTCCGTTTTGCTGGATAAACTGCTGCTTTTGTACAATGTGCCCAAAACGGCGAAACGCGCCGTGGCGACGCTCTCGCAGTACACGGACGAGTTCGCGTCCTTCAAGCAGGAGTTCTTCGGCAAAGTATTCTTCACGGACAAGGCGGTGGAAACCTTCCGCCCCTCCGACACGCGCACGCAGCGCGACATCACCAGAATACACCCGGAAGAGATCATCGCCGCCGCTCGCTGCGCCGTCGAAACGGGGCTCAACATGCGCCGCGCCGACGTGGTGAAAGAGGTCGTGAATCTCTTCGGCGGCAAAAAGACCAAAGCCGTCACGGAATGGATCGAGAAGTGCCTCGACCTCGCCATCGCCGAGAACCGCATCATGCTCACCGTCGACGACATCATGACCACATAGCGAGGGGATTATCCCCTCGCGCTCCCGAGCTAGCGGAATTATTGACAGTCACCTGTCCGGAGCGTGTTTGAACACGACGAGAACTTATTCGGAGCGTTCTTATACACGACGGACGCTTATTCGAAGCTGGAGCCGCCCAGCCAAAAAATACCCCACAAAAAATCCTTGCAGATTTTTTGCGGGGACCCCGGACTTGCACATCGGACAGGGACAGAGTGCCGAACCGAAGGTCCAGCGATTGTTACGCGCGCAGCGCGTCAATCGCGTCGGGCAAGACGTCCTGTACGCTAGCAATGCGCCATCTCTTCGCGAAGCGGGCGCATTGCAAGTGGCATAATTTGCGGCACCGCGGAGATGCCGCAATGCCGTCGCTCGTGCCCGAGTGTCGAATGGGGCTCCCCGCAAAATGTACATTTTGTGGGGTCCCCGTGTCCCCCGAAATGGTGGGTTCCCTTTTAAGGGGGAACGATCGGGGTCCCCGCCGAAAGCATTTTCGGTGGGGCTCATGAGGGGGAAACCCGCAGGAAGGGGGCAATCAATATTTCTTTTTTAGAAGACTGTTTACCCCGAAGGGAAGGAGGGGGATACAACATTCCCTGCGAAACGTGAAGTTTTTCTCGCAGGAGTTCCACCCTCACCCGGGGAAGAAAAGGTATTATCTCCCCCGTTTCAACGGACACCCCCTGTTTCTCAAGAAAAAACCGCCCTGCGGCAATGGCACAGGGCGGTCTTTGCATCGTGTGAAAAGCTTTTACTTCCGCACTTCAAAGTACGCTCTGGGGTGGGCGCACACGGGGCAGACTTCGGGAGCTTCCGTGCCGAAGTGGATGTGTCCGCAGTTGCGGCACTTCCATGCCACCACGCCGTCCTCCTTGAACACCTTGCCTTCCTGCACCGCCTTGAGCAGACGGAGATATCTCTCCTCGTGCTCCTTCTCGATCGCGGCTACTCCGCGCATGCGCGCGGCGATCTCGTGGAATCCTTCCGCGTCCGCTTCGTCCGCCATCCAGTTGTACATGTCCGTCCACTCGGCATGCTCTCCGGCCGCGGCATCGATGAGGTTCTCCGTCGTGGTGCCTATGCCGTGGAATTCCTTGAACCAGAGCTTCGCGTGCTCCTTTTCGTTGTCGGCGGTCTCAAGGAAAATCGCGGCGATCTGCTCGTAGCCTTCCTTCTTTGCCTTGCTGGCATAGTAGGTGTATTTGTTGCGCGCCTGGCTCTCGCCCGCAAACGCGTCCATGAGATTCTTCTCGGTCTTGCTTCCTTTAAGTTCCATAATTGCTTCCTCCTTTTGGTGTGGCTATATTATACCCCACGCTCACCGCCGCCGCAAGCCCCTGCGGAGGAATTGTTCCCCGCACCCCGGAACTTGCGGACAAAAACGGCGCTTGCGCTCTCCTCTGCCGCGCATTACCTGCAGTCAAATTCCGAATCGGCCGTGCGCACGCACTGCTTTTCCGCCCGACGTCCGCCTTTTCTTGCCGTTCCGTAATAGTCAGCGCGGCGCTTAGCCGGCGGTTCGGTCACCGGCACCCGTGCACTCACCCCACCACCGCGATGAACGCTTCCGCTTGATTTTTCGTGCAAAGCCGCACGGTCGCGCAAGGCGAAAGGTGGGGTTGAATAGAGCTGCGGTCAAGCACGCGGCTCTGCCTCTGCTTTACATCGCTTATTGCGCCGGCACCGCTTATACTCGCCTGCGGCTCGCAAGCGGTTCGGTCACCCGCACTCGCGTACCCACCCCGCCAACGCGATGAACGCTTCCGCTTGCTTTTTGGTGCAAAGCCGCACCCTCGTGCAAGGCAAAAGGTGGGGTTGAATAGGGCTGCGGTCAAGCGCGCGGCTCTGCCTCTGCTTTACGTCGCTTATTGCGCCGGCACCGCTTATACTCGCCTGCGGCTCGCAAGCGGTTCGGTCACCCGCACTCGCGTACCCACCCCGCCAACGCGATGAACGCTTCCGCTTGCTTTTTCGTGCAAAGCCGCACCCTCGCGCAAGCACGCGGGGCGGTTTTGCACGAAAAAAGACACCTATCGGTGTCTTTCATCGCGTTGGTGGGGTTGAATAGACTCGAACTATCGACCTCACGCTTATCAGGCGTGTGCTCTAACCAACTGAGCTACAACCCCTAGTTCCCCTTGCGGGGGCTGAGTGGTGGAGATGCACGGATTCGAACCGAGGACCTCTTGAATGCAAATCAAGCGCTCTACCAACTGAGCTACACCCCCAAAGTGAATGCTAAAAAATCATATCACCCGACTTTGCGTTTGTCAAACGATTTTAAGAATATTGTCATACGCCGTCACGCAATTGTGCGGACGGGACAAGGCGCGCCGTTCCGCGGCGGAGCGCAACTCAGCCGCCGGCCGCGCCGCTATCTTATGAAATTGGTGCGGTACGTCCTCTCCACGTCCGGGAGGGACACTCCCTGCGCTCTTCCCGCCGCAATGCATTTCAGCATCCACGCCATGCTTCTCGCAAGATTGCGCATGGTCTGCATACCCTCTTCGTCCTGCGCGACTTCCTCCGGCGTATGATACGCTCCGTTGATCTCGGCGGTGATCTTCTGCGCCTCTCTCGCCATAGGACGCATACACGCGGTAAGTTCCGTGCCCTTCTCAAGATAAAGTCCGTCGTGCATGGCGGCAATGTATTCTTCCGGCGTCATATCCGCTCCTCCGCAAATCTTTTCTGCGTGCATTATACCCCCTGCACGCGCGGTATGTAAAATATCTTATTTGCATAATTTCTATGTCCGCAGCCTATGCCCGGCGCACACGCCGGCACACGGCAGGCGCGTGCACCGGTCTTGACGGACGCGCCACCGCGCGGTATCATAGACGCGGGCGATACGCTCACGAAAAACGGCTCCGCCGCGGCACATGCCGGCTGCGCCCGAAGAAAAAGGAGAAAAATACCATGCCTGCATGCGAAAACACCCGTCCCTGTCCCTGCACCTACCCCTGCCCTCGTCACGGCAAGTGCTGCGAATGCGTGGCGCACCACCGCGACCGTGAAGGCGGCGTCCCCGGCTGCTTTTTCACCAAAGAGGGAGAGGCGACCTACGACAGAAGCATACCCGCCCTCTGGCGCGACTACAGCAACCGTAAATAAAACTCTTTTTCCCGGCGCAAGGTGGAAGAAGCGTTTGCCGGCTGATGTCCGCCGTCATGCGGACGGTATCGCCGATATTGTATCAAAACAGCAAAAAACGCCGTTATACGGCGTTTTCGCATTGTTAAACGTCATATATTTTCGTCATAAGCGCGGAGGACTTCGAAAAGCTCGTCGGAGATGATGTGTTCGATGCGGCAGGCGTTCTCCTCGGCGAGTTCCTTGTCCGCGCCCATTGAGCGCAGCACGCGCGTGATCACACGGTGACGCTCGTATACAGCCGCCGCCTTCTCCAGTCCCTGCCCGGTGAAGGACAGGTCGCCGCCCTTCCCTATCGTGACGTATCCCTTCTCGATGAGCAGATTCACTCCGCGCGAAACGCTGGACTTTGCATATCCCAGTTCCTCGACGATGTCTACGGAACGCACCGAGCCTTTCCGCTTTTTCAGGAGCAGTATGGTTTCGAGATACATCTCTTCGGATTCGTGCGATCTGATCATGCCTTTCTCCTTTTGCCCCCCTGCCTTGCACGGGGAACGACGGGCGCGCCCGCCGTCCGGCATCCCGTTTTGCGCCGCAAGGCGCACTGTTCTTCCGCGGTGCCATACGTTCGCATATGCGAACACTGCGCCCGCAAAAAGGGAACGGCAGCCGCGCCTTTCCCGTAGTGCGGGGTGTATTCCTACAACGCGATTATACTATGCTCCGCCCCGAAATGCAAGCGGCATTTTGTCAGCCGAGCGCAACGTCGAGGATCATCATGAGCACGAATCCGCTCACGACTCCCCATGTGCCGAGGTGGGGATGTTCCTGCAGTTTCGCCTCCGGGATGAGGTCCTCCGCGACAACGAACAGCATGGCGCCCGCCGCGAAAGCGAGCAGCCAGGGCTGCAGTATCTCGACATACGATGTGAGAAAATAGCCTATGACGGCAAAGATCGGCTCCACTATGCCGCTGCCCGCTCCGTAAAGAAAGGCTTTGAAACGGCTGCCCGTCGCCGCACGCAGGGGCAGCGCCACCGCAGCGCCCTCGGGGAAGTTCTGCACCGCCATGCCGATGGAGAGAATGAGCGCGCCGTAGAACGCCTCCTCTCCTCCCGTTGCCGCCGCCGCGCCGAACACCACGCCCGCGGCGAGCCCCTCCGGGATGTTGTGTATCGTGACTGCAAGGAACATTTTGGTGGACATCGCCGCTTTCGATGGCACGCCCTCCACCTCGTTGGTGCCGGTGTGTATGTGGGGCACGACTTTGTCCAGCACGGTGAGGAATATCCCGCCGACGACGATGCCTATCGCCGCAGGCAGCCACGCCAGTTCGCCGTAACTCTCCGCGCCTTCGAGCGAAGGGATGATGAGCGACCATACGGAAGCCGCGATCATTATGCCCGCCGCGAATCCCAGGAACAGCGTATTGAACTTGGGCGAGATGTCCTTCTTGAAAAAGAAAACCAGCGCCGCGCCCGCCGCCGTGCCGATAAAAACCAATACGAAACCTAAAACGGTCATGCCCGTTGTGCTCATAAACCGATCTCTCCTATGAAGGCGACTCTTTCCTTACAACTATTTATATGCCTTTCACTTTCGGGCAAGGCGTGACTGCAACCGCTTTGCGCCCACCGGGAACCCGTCGGGATTTCATTCGGTGTCGGAATCGTCCTCCGAACGCACGGAGAGCCGCACTATCTCCCCCGTTTCCTTCTTGATATACGTATTGTCGAGCTGCGCGCGGAGTCCCCCGACCACGCTGTCGATATACGCGCGTCTGAGCTTCGCCTGCTCCGCCTTTTCCTCTTCGGTCAGGCCCTCGGCCTTAGCCTTGCGGGCAAGCTCGTTGATCCTTCCGATATCCAATGCCATAATCGCCTCCTTCACACAAAAAGCACATTAAGTGTGCCAGTCTATCGCTTCAAACCCGTGTTCGGTCAAAAATGCGTTGGTCTTGCTGAAATGTCTGCACCCGAAGAACCCGTAATACGCCGAAAGCGGAGAGGGATGCGGACACTCCAGGATGAGATGCTGCGGCGCGGTGATGAGCGACTTCTTGGCGCGTGCGTTTCCGCCCCAGAGCAGAAACACCATGGGCTCGCGCCTGTCGTTGAGCCGGCGTATGACCTCGTCGGTGACCTCTTCCCAGCCCTTGCCGCGGTGCGAATTGGGCTGCCCGGCGCGCACGGTGAGCACGGTGTTGAGGAGAAGCACCCCTCTCTCCGCCCACGGGACGAGATAAGGCGACTTGTTGTCTATGCCGACGTCGTCGCGGATCTCCTTGAATATGTTGACAAGGGACGGCGGCGCCGGCACGCCGGGCTTGACGGAAAAGCACAGCCCGTGCGCCTGTCCTTCGCCGTGATAGGGGTCCTGACCGAGAATGACCGCCCTGACCTTTTCGTACGGAGTATAGCGCAGCGCGTTGAAAATGTCGTGCATGTCGGGATAGACCGTGCGGGTGCGGTACTCAGCCTTCAGAAACCCGCGCAATGCGGCATAGTTGTCCGAAAGGAATACGTCGTGAAGTATGTCGTCCCAGGAATTGCCGATGTTGACCATGTGAACATTATACCACAGCCGGCGCAGGTTGCAACAATACCGCGCCCTAATGTTGCCTGCGGCTAACCGTTTTTGCGCCTTTGCGACGCGCCCACCCGCGGAAAATCCGGACGTCGACGTATAAAACCGCCCTCTTGCCGCCATACTACCCTCGACAGGCATAAGTCTGAACCGGGGCGCGTCCCCAAAAAGGAGTGAACATGGAAAACACCAAATCCAGAGCAAACGGCAGACAGTCTTCCGCGGCAAGCGAAAGCAACAGCAAGGCGCAGGCCGGCAAACAGGCGAAAGCCTCCAAGAACGCGTCCGACGCGAAGGGCTGCAAGAACTGCAAGTAACCGTTGCAAACAAGGAAAATCCCCGTCACCCGACGGGGATTTTCCTTTGCGCCGTCAGCCGCGGCCGACGGCAAAGAGGTGACGCATGCTCACGCGTTGCGCTTCCAGTAATACCTGTCGTAATAAAATCCCAGCCATTCCGCCGCCGTGGAGGGATCGGCAAGCCCGCTGCTCGAAAGCGTATATCCGCTCGTCGCCGTACTGCTCGATGTCCGATACCACCCTGCCGTATTCTCAAACGTCACGGACGTCAGCCCCGTACAATCCGCAAACGCATACTCTCCTATGCTCGTCACGCTGTCCGGGATGGTCACGGACATCAACTCGGCGCAGCCGGAAAAGGCATAACGTCCTATCTCCGTCACATTCCTGCCGATGGTCACGCCCGTAACATTGGGACGGCTCGATGAACCGCTTACGTTAAACATATTCGCCGGGATGCTCGTCACACTGTCGCCGAATGTCACTCTTATACCGTCGCCGGACGTGCCGGCATTGTAAAAGACGCCGCTGCTTTGTAAAAAACCGCCCGCGGCAACCGCATTCCAGTTGATTTCCGTCAGTCCGGTACAATTTCGGAAAGCACCGCTTCCCACACCGGTCACTCCTTCGCCTATGACGACGGATGTCAGCCCTGTACAACCCTCGAAGGCATACCCTCCTATGCTCGTCACGCCATTCCCTATTGCCACAGACATCAAGCCGGTGCAATCCCAGAAAGCACGCTCCCCTATGCTCGTCACGCTGTCGGGGATAGTCACGGATGTCAAGCCGGTACAACCCGAGAAGGCAGAACTCTCTATCCATGTCACGCTGTCGGGAATGGTGACGGAAGTGAAGGACGTTTCGCCGAAAAACGCGTATGCGCCTATCCCGGTGATCCCGTCCGGAATGACGAGGTCGGACGGAAGCACCGCTCCGTCGGCAACTCCGAGCAGCACGCCGTCGGAGGCGACGTCGAAGAGCACGTTCCATCTCGCATAATAAACGGCGTCCTTCCAAAAACGCACGGAATCGTCGAAAAGTTCGCCGTCGCCTTCGGGAGTCGTGTACCAGCCGAGAAATTCCGCATCCGCGCGCACGGGATCCGCCGGAGCGGAAACGAATCCGCCGAGGACGACGGTCTTTTCCCTGCCGCCGCTGCCGCCGTTGGCGTCGAAGGCGACCGTGACGGTCGAGGCGGTATCGCGGTAGTTGATGAGGGATACGCGTTCGAATCTTTTCTCCGTTCCGCCGAAATCGTCAACGAGAGTGAAACCGTCCCACGACGCCTGCCACAGCATGTAAGAGTCCTCGACGTCGCCGAACCAATCGTCGTTGTATTTGAGCGTGAGCGTGTTGCCGTTCCTGCTCCAGGTGCCTTTGTCCGCAAAGCGGTCATCCCTCGTGCCGTAATGCCACTCGTAATCCGTCGCGGTGAAGCTGAAAAACTCGTTGGGATCGTCTATGTTGACGTATATTCCGCGCAGTCCCATGAAACAAGTGCACAGCGTCACAAACGCGACGACAAGCAGTATGCACAGGAAAATACCGCCTTTGTGCGCGCCCGCCCATTCGGCGAAAGTCGCGCGCGCCGTGTCTTTGACATGGCGGTCGAAAGCCTCCCTGTCCGCCGCTTCCGCCCTTTCGAGCCGTGAGAGCCTGCGTTTGAGCGCGGCGATCTCCTCTTTGTGATCGCCGACGGTGATTTCCTCCTCCTTCGGCATCTCCTGCTCCGCGCCGTTTTTGCGGCGGCGCAGATATCCTTTGCCGCACGCGCTGCACCGCCAGTAGTCGTGCTCAAGCGGCACGAGCGGCGCTCCGCATGAGGGACAAACGGGCGTCTTACCGTCCGTCCGGACGGATTGCGCCGCCGTGCTGTCATCGGGAGCCCCCTCCGCCGAAACTCCGCCGTCCGCGGTATCCTCCTCCCCCTGCGCGCGCGTTTTGCCGCCCTCCTCGGCGGTCTGAGCCGCTTCTTCGCCGCTCTCTTCGTCCCGCGCCGGAAAGGTGTCCTGCACGGGATACGTTTCCTCCACCTGCGGACGTTCGGCTGCGGCTTCCGCCGACAGTGCTTCCGTCGGCTTCGTTTCGCCGCCGCTCCGTGCCGGCGCGGCAGTTTCCGCCGCCTGCGGCTGCTTTTGCTTCTTCACGAATTTCCTGCCGCACAATCCGCACTGCCATTCGCCGTTGCCCAGCGAAAAAAGTTCGCCGTTGCATTTGGGACAAGTTGCCATAGTGCTTTCCTCCCTTTTTCGAGCGGGCCGGAAACCCCGGATTTCCGCCCTTTTCCCCCATCGTAAAAACCGAACCGTGCATTAAGTGTGTGTTTTGAAGCGTTTTTTGAAATTTTTTTGTAAAACATAGTTAATCCGCGGCGTTCTTCCGTCCGTTTCCGCCGCTCTGTGGGGGTATTATTCCCCCACTCCCCCGAACTGTTACGTTATACCTTACACGATTTTAATAAAATAACAGCTTGTATGAGATGAACCGCAATAGTCAGCCCTGCGCTTTGTGGGGGTATTATACCCCCACTCCCCCATACTGTTGTGTTATACCTCATACGGCTTTTAGTAAAATAACAGCTTGTATGAGATGAACCGCAACAGTCAGCCCTGCGCTCTGTGGGGGAATTATTCCCCCACACCCCTTGATAAACAATTGTGTAAAACCGCGATATTTGGATGAAGTGCGCGAAAGCCCCCATATTCAGGACTCGCGGCGTACTTGGCGTACGTAAGAGGTCTGAATATGGGGGCTGACAAAGCAATTCGCCAATCTACCCCACAAAACATGCGTTTTGCGGGGACCCCGGATCTATACCCCACGAAAAATCCTGCGGATTTTACGCGGGGACCCCGGATTTATACCCCACGAAAAATCCTGCGGATTTTACGCGGGGACCCCGGACAGCGCGGTTGAAAACGCCGTCATTCGGATGAGATGCACCACCGCTCTCGTAAAACCGCGATATTTGGATGAAGTGCGCGAAAGCCCCCATATTCAGGACTCGCGGCGTACTTGGCGTACGTAAGAGGTCTGAATATGGGGGCTGACAAAGCAATTCGCCAAATAGCGCGGTTTTACTCGAGTTCGAAGGCGCCCGTATAGAGCTGATAATACTGCCCCTTCCTGGCGATGAGTTCCTCGTGGGAGCCGCGCTCGATGATGCGCCCGTGATCGAGCACCATGATGGCGTCGGAGTTCTGAATGGTGGAGAGGCGGTGGGCGATGACGAACACCGTCCTGCCTTCCATGAGCGCGTCCATACCCTTCTGCACAAGGTACTCCGTGCGCGTGTCGATGGAGGACGTCGCCTCGTCGAGAATGAGCACGGGAGGATTGGCTACCGCGACGCGCGCTATGGAAAGCAGCTGCTTCTGCCCCTGCGAGAGGTTGGAGCCGTCGCCGGTGAGCATGGTGTCGTAGCCGTCGGGCAGACGCGTGATGAAGTCGTGCGCGCCGGCGAGTTTCGCCGCCTCGACGCACTCCTCGTCCGTGGCGTCGAGCTTGCCGTAACGGATGTTGTCCATGATGGTGCCGGTGAAGAGGTTGGTGTCCTGCAGCACCATGCCAAGCGAGCGGCGCAGATCCGCCTTCTTGATCTTGTTGATGTTGATGCCGTCGTAACGGATCTTGCCGTCCTCGATGTCGTAGAAACGGTTGATGAGGTTGGTGATGGTGGTCTTGCCCGCGCCCGTCGCGCCGACGAAGGCTATCTTCTGCCCCGGCTTGGCATACAGCGTCACATCGTGCAGAACGATCTTTTCGGGCACATAGCCGAAGTCCACGTCCACAAGACGGATGTCGCCCTTGAGCTCGGTATAAGTGACGGTGCCGTCCGCCTGATGCGGATGCCGCCACGCCCATTTGCCCGTGCGCTTTTCGCTCTCGGTAATGTTGCCGTCGGCGTCGATCTCGGCATTGACGAGTTCGACATAACCGTTGTCGACCTCAGGCTCATTGTCGAGGAATTCGAAGATACGTCCCGCGCCGGCTATAGCCATGACAACGGCGTTGATCTGCATGGACACCTGTCCGATATTGAGCGTGAACTGTCTGCTCATGTTGAGGAAGGACACTATCGCGCCCATGGTGATGACGGATGCGGCAACGCCCGTTATCGAGAGATTGTGCACGCCGCCGAGCACCAGCGCGCCGCCGACTATGGCGACCGCGACGAACACGACGTGTCCGATGTTCATGATGGCGGGCATGAGTATGTTGCCGTAGCTGTTGGCTTTGTCCGAATCGCGGAACAGCTCGTCGTTGACCTTGGCAAAATCCTCCTCGGACGCCTTCTCGTGGCAGAACACCTTGATGACCTTCTGTCCGTTGATCATCTCCTCGACGAAACCTTCCGTCCTGCCCATGGAGTTCTGCTGGCGCACGAAGAATTTCGCGCTTCTGCCGCCCACGGATTTGGTGACGAGCAGCATGACGCCGACGCCGAGCAGCACCACGAGAGTGAGATAGATGCTGGAGATGAGCATCGTCACCAGCAGGGTGATGATGCTGACAAGCGAGAACAGACTCTGCGGCACGCTCTGGGATATAAGCTGACGGAGCGCGTCCACGTCGTTGGTGTAATAGCTCATTATGTCGCCGTGCGTGTGCGTGTCGAAGTAGCGCACGGGAAGAGTCTGCATTTTGTCGAACATGTCCTCGCGGACGTGTTTCAGGAAGCCCTGCGTGACGACCGCCATAAGACGGGTGTACACGAACGAACACAGTATGCCGGCGGCATAAATGCCCGCCATAATGCCCGCGATGGTGTACAGCGTGTCCGCAACGTAATCGAAGCCGCCTGCTATGCCGGGCTGAATGACGTCGTCGACGAGGATCTCCAGGAATATGGACGAGCTTATGCCCGCCACCGCCGTCACCGCGATGCAGACGATGACGAGGAGCAGCTCCCACTTGTAATAATGCGCCATGTAACGGAAGAGCCTGCCGAGGATCTTCATCGCGCTGCCTTTCTTAATCTCCATTCTTCTGCGCGCCATTATTCCTCACCTCCTTCGGCGGAGCCGCCGTCCTCCGCCGCGCCGGCGCCGGACTTGCGGATATCGTTGAGTTCCGCCGCGCTCGCGCCCATGCGGTTCTGCGAATAATACACTTCCTGATAGATCTTGTTGTCTGCAAGCAGCTGCTCGTGGGTGCCCGTGGCTGCCACCTTGCCGCCGTCCATTATCACGATGAGGTCCGCGTCCTCGACCGAGGACACGCGCTGCGCGATGATGAACTTGGTCACATCGGGCAGTTCCTCGCGGAAAGCCTGTCTTATGAGCGCGTCCGTCTTGGTGTCCACCGCGGAGGTGGAGTCGTCGAGGATGAGGATCTTGGGTTTCTTGAGCAGCGCACGCGCTATGCACAGCCTCTGTTTCTGTCCGCCGGACACGTTGGTGCCGCCCTGCTCGATGTAGGTGTCGTAGCCGTCGGGGAAAGAGGACACGAACTCGTGCGCCTGCGCACGTTTACACGCCTCGACAAGCTCCTCGTCCGTGGCGTCGGGATTGCCCCAGCGCAGATTCTCCTTGATTGTGCCGGAGAAGAGCACGTTCTTCTGCAGCACGACGGACACCTGATTCCTCAGGCTTTCGAGGTCGTAGTCGCGCACGTCTATGCCGCCGACCAGCACCTCGCCTTCCGACACGTCGTAAAGCCTCGGAATGAGGTTGACTAGCGACGTCTTGGAACTGCCCGTGCCGCCGAGTATGCCCACGGTCTGTCCGGGTTTTATCGTGAGGTTCACGTCCTGCAGGGCGAAACGCTCCGCCTTTGCGGAATACTTGAAGCTGACGTCCCTGAACTCCACGCTGCCGTCCGGCACTTCGTAGACGGGGTTTTCGGGATTGGTGAGGGTGCTCCTTTCGCTCAGCACTTCCGCGACGCGCTCCGAGGACGACGTGGCGATGGATATCATGACCATGACCATGGAGAGCGTCATGAGCGCGGACATTATCTGCGCGCCGTATGCTATAAGGCTGGACAGCGACGCCTCGTTAAGCTCCGCGCCGGACGACTTCACAATAAGCTGGGAGCCGAAAATGCAGACGATGGAGATTGCCGTCCATATGGCGAACTGCATGAGCGGGCTGTTGAGCGCTATGATCATTTCGCCGCGCTGGAAGTCCGCGCGCACGTCCTGGGCCGTCTTGCCGAATTTCTTGATCTCGTAGTCCTCGCGGACGTAGGATTTGACGACGCGTATGCCCTTGATGTTCTCCTGAATGGATTCGTTCATGGCGTCGTACTTTTTGAACACCTTCGCAAAAATGGGGTCCACCTTCCTGAAAATGAGGAACAGCCCCACTCCCAGCACGGGAACGAGCGCAAGGAATACGAGCGCGATCTTCCAGTTGATCGTGAACGCCATTATGACGGACACCACCAGCATAATGGGGCTGCGCACCGCTATGCGGATGATCATCATGAACGCGTTCTGAATGTTGGTGACGTCCGTCGTCATACGCGTGACGAGGCTGGACGGCGAGAACTTGTCGATGTTTGCAAAGGAAAAGCCCTGAATGGACGCGTAAATGTCCGTGCGCAGGTTGCGCGAAAAGCCTGCCGACGCCTTTGCCGCGTATCTGCCCGCCAGCATACCGAACACCAGCGAAACGAGCGCCATGACGAGCAGTATGCCGCCCCAGAACAGAATGTTCTCGATGGAATTGTCTTGCTGGATCCTCTCCAGCATAGTGACCATGTAGAGGGGGATCAGACATTCCATCACGACCTCCACGGTCACGAGCACGGGAGCGAGGATCGTCTCCTTCTTGAACTCCCGGATGCTCTTGGTAAGTGTCTTTATAATGTTCAACATAATCTCTTCCTTAATACAATCCGCGCCGGAACGAAACACGGACTTGCGCAATCCGACACCGTGTTGTATGATAATTTGTAGTTATTTTAGCCACCGCGGCAGCACAAGTCAACAAATTTGACACGACAATCCGCTGCCGTTTGTCGGATTTTCAAGGAGCGGGAAATGAAGAAAAACATTGCGCGCGAGCACACCAGACAGGCACTTGTCGCCGCATTCTGGAAACTGTACGGCGAAAAGACCATCGAAAAGATAACCGTAGGCGCGGTCGCAGGGATCGCGGGCTACAACAGGAGCACGTTTTACGAATACTTCTCCGACGTGTACGACGTACTGCAGCAGGAAGAGGACGCGCTTCTGCAGCGCATGCGTTTCGGCGCGCCCGACAAAGAAGGCCTCCCCCTGGAAGAAGTCGTCGCCATGTTCGAGGAAAACGCGGACAGACTCTCCCTGCTGCTCAGCGAAAAAGGCGACTTTTCCTTCTTCTTCCGCATAAGGAGCCGCATGCGCGACGCCTTTTACGACCTCGCGCGCACGAACGGCACGGAGCCGGATTTCGAGCTGCAGATCGAGATAGAATACCACGTCGCCGGCACCACTTCCTCCCTGCTCTCGTGGCTGCGCACCCCCAACCGTCCCTCGGCCGAGACTTACCTCACCGCCCTGCGCAACGTCAACGAATACGACACCGAACGCCTGCTCTCCAAGCTGCGCAGACAACAATAACGGCAGTTCATGCGCGAATTTCGCATGATAAAATCTCCGTTTTGCAAAATGCAGGGCGGAGATTATTCCGCCGGACGCACAAAAAAACAGCGGCTGTGCGCCGCTGTTTTTTGTGTTCGGAATACCGTCAGTTGACGCCCTGGGCGATCATGGCGTCGGCGACTTTCTTGAACCCGGCAAGGTTCGCGCCGGCGACGAGGTTGTAATCCATTCCGTAGGCTTCCAGCGCGTCCGTGATCTGCTTGTGGATGCCTTTCATGATGTGGCGGAGTTTTTCGTCCACTTCCTTTTCCGTCCACGCGAGGCGCTCGCTGTTCTGGCTCATTTCCAGACCGCTGACGGCGACGCCGCCCGCATTGACCGCCTTGGAGGGCGCGACGATGACTCCGTTCGCCTGCAGATATGCCAGGGCTTCGTTGGTGGTGGGCATGTTGGACACTTCGTTGAGATACTTCACTCCCGCCGCCACCATGGCTTTCGCATCCTCGATGCGGATCTCGTTCTGCATGGCGCAGGGCATGTACACGTCCGCGACGACGTTGCCCCACGGCTTCTTGCCGGGCACGAACTCGCAGCCGTACTTGTCGGCGTAATCCTTGACGACGTTTCTGCCGCTGGCGCGCATTTCGAGCATATAGTCTATCTTATCGCCCTTCACGCCGTCGGGATCGTAGACATAGCCGTCGGGGCCGGAGAGCGTGACGACCTTGCCGCCGAGCTCCGTGATCTTGAGCGCGGCGCCCCATGCGACGTTGCCGAAACCGGAAAGACAGAAAGTCTTGCCTTCTATGCTCTCGCCGAGGTGCTCCAGCACTTCCTTGAAGAAATACGTCGCGCCGTATCCCGTGGCTTCGGGGCGGATGAGCGAGCCGCCGAAGGAGAGTCCCTTGCCGGTGAGCACGCCGTTTTCGTACGCGCCGCGGATCTTCTTGTACGCGCCGAAAAGATAGCCGATCTCTCTGCCGCCCACGCCCATATCGCCGGCGGGCACGTCCACGTCGGGACCGATGTGGCGGTAAAGCTCGGTCATGAAACTGTAGCAGAAGCGCATTATCTCGGCGTCGGACTTCCCTGCCGGATCGAAGTCGCTGCCGCCCTTGCCGCCGCCCATGGGCAGTCCGGTGAGCGAATTCTTGAACGTCTGCTCGAAGGCGAGGAACTTCATCACCGAAAGATTGACGTTGGGCTGAAAGCGCAGTCCGCCCTTGTACGGTCCGATGGCGTTGTTGAACTGCACGCGGAAACCGCGGTTGACATGGTAGGCGCCCTTGTCGTCAAGCCACGGCACGCGGAAGATTATCTGCCTGTCCGGCTCGACCAGTCTTTCCAGAATGCAGTTGCGGCGGAAAAGTTCCTCGTTTTTCTCCACGGCGGGAGCGAGAGAGCCGAGCACTTCGCGCACGGTCTGCATGAATTCCGGCTCGCCCGGATTTTTGCGCTCTGTCATTTCGATGACTTCGGAAATATACGACATAAAAGTCCCCCAAAAAATGATTCGAATCTGCGGACGTGCCGTCCGCGCTTCCTCTTTAGCTTACCACATCTGAAAAATAAGTCAAGAGTTAACTAATTTTTCCGCTCAACTTTATTGTCGGGCGCGGTCGGAACGCGGGAAAAAGCGGAAAGAAAATTTATTTTTGTAGCCCATTACGTTTGCCCACGGGCGCGCAGATATGATAATATATGCGCATGAGATACGCCGCCGAGCAACAATACGCAGGGGGACGGACGCAAGTGTCCGCGGAAAGTTTCCGCGTGTTCTTCCGCGGCGGTTTACTGTAAGCAACGTAAAAAGCATGGCTCGCGCCGTGCTTTCGAATTTTACGGAGGTGTTATGAAAAAGCTCGAACAGATCTACGAAGGCAAAGCAAAGAAGGTGTATGCCACCGACGACCCCGATCTCGTCATCGTATCCTACAAGGACGACGCGACCGCATTCAACGGTCTTAAAAAAGGCACCATCGCCGGCAAGGGCGTCATCAACAACAAGATGAGCAACATGATGATGGCAATGCTCGAAAAGAAGGGCGTCCCCACCCATTTCGTCGAGGAGCTTTCCGACCGCGACACCCTCGTGAAGAAGGTGCAGATCGTCCCTCTCGAAGTCATCATCCGCAACGTCGCCGCGGGCAGCTTCTCCAAGCGTTACGGCGTGGAGGAAGGCACGCAGCTTGCCGTCCCCACCATCGAGTTTTCGTATAAAAACGACGATCTCGGCGATCCTCTCATCAACGATTACCACGCGCTCGCGCTCCGTCTTGCGACAGAGGAAGAGATCGCGCGCATCAAGGAGCTTGCCTTCAAGATCAACGACGAGATGAAAGCCTTCTTCAAAGGCATAGGCATCGACCTCATCGACTTCAAACTGGAGTTCGGCAGATTCCACGGCGAGATCGTGCTCGCGGACGAGATCTCTCCCGACACCTGCCGCTTCTGGGACAGCAAGACGCACGAGAAGCTGGACAAGGACCGTTTCCGCCGCGATCTCGGCGGCGTCGAGGACGCATATCAAGAGATAATGAAACGCATCACGAGCGGCAACTGAACCGCCACGGAGAGATATGAACGGAATTTTACTCCCTCAAAAAGAATTCGGCGTGCATGAAGAGTGCGGCATTTTCGGCGTGATCTCGCCCGAAAAAGAGCCCCTCGCGCGCGAAGTGTATTACGGTTTGTTCGCACTGCAGCACAGAGGTCAGGAGAGCGCGGGCATCGCCGTCAACATGCCCGGAAGAAAGATCGCCTATTACAAGAACATGGGGCTGGTCAACGAGGTGTTCTCCGACGAGGAGCTGGAGCTGCTGCCCGACTCCGACATCGCCATCGGACACGTCAGATACTCCACCTGCGGTTCGAGCAACGTCGTCAACGCGCAGCCCGTCGTGTTCTACGGCAGATACGGCAGAATGGCGATCGCCCACAACGGCAACATCGTCAACGCCGCCACCATAAAGAACTGGCTCATCGACCGCGGACACATCTTCCAGTCCTCCGTGGACAGCGAAGTCGTCGCCGCGCTCATCAACTACTACACCACTTCCAGCGTGGAAAACGGCGTGCAGAAAGCCTGCCTGGACTTCCTCGGCGCGTTCGCCATCGTGTGCATGGCGGACAACAAGCTCATCGCCGTGCGCGACAAGTACGGGCTGAAGCCCCTCGTCATGGGCAGAAAAGGCAAGTCCGTCATCTTCGCCAGCGAGTCCTGCGCGCTGGACGCCGTGGACGCGGAGTTCGTAAGGGACGTCGAACCGGGCGAGATGATCATCGTCACTCCCGACGGCAGGATCAACTCGCACAAGTACGCCGTGCCCGACCCCAAACCCTGCGTGTTCGAGTACGTCTACCTCGCGCGCAGCGATTCGGTCATCGACAGCGTCAGCGTGTACGAAGCCCGTTACAACTGCGGAAAGGAACTTGCCAAGCTCTTCAAAATAGACGCGGACATCGTCGCCGGCGTGCCCGACAGCGCAACCGTGTGCGCGAGAGGTTACGCGGACGTGAGCGGACTCCCCATGGTGGACGCGCTCACCAAGAACCGCTACATCGGCAGGACCTTCATCCAGCCCAGCCAGTCCATGCGCGAAAGCTCGGTGAAGATCAAACTCAACGCCTTCCGCAGCAACATCAAGGGCAAACGCCTCATCCTCATCGACGACAGCATAGTGCGCGGTACGACTTCGCGCAAGATCATCAGCCTGCTCCGCGCAAGCGGCGCGACCGAAGTGCATATGCTCGTAGGCTCTCCGCCCGTCAAATATCCCTGCTACTTCGGCGTGGATATGGAAACGCGCGACCAGCTCATCGGCGCATACAAGTCGGAAGAGGAGATATGCAAGGAAATCGGCGCGGACAGCCTGCATTACATTCCCCTCGACCTCATGGTGAAAAGCTGCGGCGGCGGTCCGTACTGCACGGCGTGCTTCGACGGCAACTACCCCATGGACATCAGCGAAAAGGAAGTCATCTCGATAGGCGACGCGCTGGAGTAATACCCCACAAAATTTCCTGCGGAAATTGTTGCGGGGACCCCGAAAAGTAATACCCCACCAAATTTTCTGCGGAAATTCGGCGGGGACCCCGAAAAGTAATACCCCACAAAATTTCCTGCGGAAATTGTTGCGGGGACCCCGAAGATTTACCCCACCAAGTTTCCTGCGGAAATTCGGCGGGGACCCCGAAAATTTAACCCACGCAAAATCCTTACGGATTTTCCGCGGGGACCCCTGCGCGGAAGGAACTTTGACGCAGTTACTCGCCGATCTGCCCCACCGAAAATACTTTCGGCGGGAACCCCGAATGAAAGCCCCACCGAAAATACTTTCGGCGGGGACCCCGAAAATTTACCCCACCAAATTTCCTGCGGAAATTCGGCGGGGACCCCGAATGAAAAACACACGCAAAAAGGTCGCAGGAAGGCGACCTTTTTGCATGTTTAAAATGCTTTCGCGACAAAACAGTAAATTTTGTTGTCCCCCGTTTCTATGGGTTTATCATGCTTGTTCGAGAGTTTTAAGCTCCTTTTTGAGTGTTTTGTCATCGGCGGTTATGTCTTTGCCGGCTTTCATGAGGTCGAGCAGCTGCGCGGCTCCTATCTCAGGCTTCTCCACCGCGATCTCGCCGAACTCGCCTATCGTGCCCACCTCGTGCTTGTCGGGCGCGGTGTCCGCCGTCTTGCGGTAGATGAAGAACTTCTGCCAGCAGAATTCGAGCACGCCGTTGATGAGCATGACCGTGCCTTCGGCAAGGATGCCGGCGAGATCCTCGCCGAGCGCGGCGATGAGCTCCTGCTTGACCGTGTAGACATACCATGTCTGGAAAGGATAGAACGGCACATAGAACAGGAAGGCGAGGATCATCGCTCTCGCGACGTTGCCCGCCGCCTTGAAGGTGAATTTGCGGTTGAGGGTGAAATTCCACAAAATGGACAACACCAGCGCGATCGTGGTGGCAAGGAAGGTGACGAGATCCATATCCTCGACAATGAAATGTATGGTTTGTCCGCTTGCCGGGATCACCGCCTGCAAAATGGTGAACGACACAAGCTGCATCACTCCCGCGCTTATGGTGCAGCAGGCATACTTGATTGCCTGCACGAGCGTCTTGCGTTTTGCTTTCTTCTGTTCTTTTTCGATCTCCGCGTCTATCTGCGCATAGGCAACGGCAGGATCGAAATACTCTTTGCTGCCCATAGATCCCTCCTTGCTGTACCGCGCGGGACGGAACGTATCCCGCCTCCGCAATAAAGCCATTATACTACAAGAAATCCGCGCCGAAAAGACCAAAACAAAATAAATCCGCTCTTAAAACGGATATTTTGCCGCAGACTGCCGCGGCGTAATCCGCTCCGGCATGGCGGCGCGCGGTATACGGGCGCGGATATTAGGCAATGATATATCCGTGAAAACGAACGAAATTGCCGAAAAACTGCAAAACGAGTTCCACGGCACGGGCGACCTGCTCCTCCGCGAAGTGCCGGGGAACGGAATCTCCTGCCTGTTTTGTTATGTTGACAGTCTGACGGACAAACTCCTGCTGGAGCAGGACATCATCGCGCCCGTGTGCGCGTGCGCGCGCAAATTTAAGGATAAGCCGCAGGACGAGAACGGCATGCGCGGACTGCTGCTCTCGGCGACGTCCTTCTGTCAGGACGTGACGGTGCTCCCCTATCGGGACGCGGTGCGGAAGATAGCGGAAGGCGACGTGGCGTTTTTCGCGGAAGGATACGAGTGTTTCTTCATGTTCTCGCAGCGCAAGACGGAAAAGCGTTCTATCGCCGAGCCGCCCACCGCCACCGTGCTCAAAGGACCGAGGGAAGGCTTCATAGAAGAGATCAAGACCAACACCGCGCTCATTCGCCGGCGGATCAAATCCCCCGACCTCGTGTTCGAGAACATGAACATCGGCAGATATTCCTCCACTCCCGTAACGATTGCGTACGTGCACGGGATAGCCGACGCGGCGGTGGTGGAAAAGGTGCGCGCCAAACTGCGCGCGGTGGACATCGACGGCATTACGGACAGCGCATGCCTCGCCCCCTACCTCGAAGAAAGAAAAAATTCGTTTTTCAAACAGGTGGGCAACTCCGAAAAGCCCGACGTCGTCGCGGCGAAACTGCTGGAAGGCAGAGTCGCGGTCATAGTGGACGGCTCGCCTATAGTGCTCACGCTCCCCTTTCTGCTCATCGAGGACATGCAGGACGGCTACGACTATTACTCCGGCGACTGGCGCGCGGCGTTCGCCAGAATATTCCGTCTGCTCGGCGCGGCGCTCACGGTGCTGCTGCCCGCATGTTACGTCGCCCTGCAAAGCTACCACTTCCACCTGCTGCCCATAGAATTTCTCGTCACACTCACGGGCGCGACGACCACGATACCTTTTCCGCCTGCGGTGGAAATGCTGTTCGTCCTGCTGCTGTTCGAGATACTCAACGAAGCGTCCATGCGTATGCCGCGCTATCTCAGCGTGTCCCTCTCCATCGTGGGCGCGATAGTGCTGGGCGACACCGCCGTGAAAGCGGGGCTGATCTCCTCGCCGGCGGTGCTGGTCACGGCGCTGTCGTCTATCGGGATATTCTGCGTGCCGGATCAGGTGGGCTCGATGTCCATACTCCGACTCGTTTTCCTGCTTGCGAGCGCGGTGCTGGGACTGTTCGGCATAATCGCCGTGCTCGTGGTGACGCTGTGCTATCTTGCGACCGTACAAAATTACGGCGCGCCTTACTTCGCCCCTTACGCGCCGCGCATACGCTCCGACCTCAAGGACGGCGTGCTGAAAGCCTCCGTGCGCAACATGGACTCGCGCCCTCTGTCCTTCCCCAACGGCAACCGCACCCGACAAAAACAGGGGGATAAGCCATGAAAAACGTCATTTCAACCTCGAATACCGCGCAAAACGCGCCTGCGGCGGCCGCCGCCGTACACTCCGCGAGCCCTTCGCCGGAAGTGAACACGCTGTACAATTCGCAGGCGGCGTGTCTGGTGTTCTCGTGCGGGATCGTTTTCAAGGTATCGTCGCTGCCGGGACTCGTCTACTCCGAAATGCGCTCGGACACGCTGTGGCTTTACCTGTTCATGATGGCGCTGGATCTGCTGTGTCTGGCGGCGACGTTCTTCTTCGCTTCGTGCGGCGCGGACGAAAAACTGTCGGCGAAAAACTCCCCCGCCTACCGTGCGCTCTCGGCAGTGACCTCGCTGTATCTCATGCTGAAAGGACTCGTGTACTTCGTCTACACCGTCGTCTTTCTCATGGTGGATCTGTTCGTCGGGGTGCCGCCGTATGTCGTGGTGTTCATCCTGACTCTTCCCGTAATATACCTCGGCTGCAAGGGACTGCGCGGCATTTCACGCTGCGCCGAACTGCTCGCGCCCGTGCTTTTGTTCATACTGCTCGCCAATTTCGTGTTCCTGGAGACCGAACTCGACGCCGGCAGAAACCTGCCTCTGAAGGCAATGCCGACGGAGGAGTTTTTCTCGCGCGGACTGCTTTTCGGAATGTGGCTCGGCGACTGCTTCCCCATGCTTTTCGCCTCCGTGAAGAAGAAAAAGGCGCCTTTCCTCACGCTCGGCACGGGCATATCGTACTCGCTGGTGGCGGTGACCGCCATGCTTGCCGTGGCGATGTACGGCGACGCTCTGCCGTACGTCTACAATATGCTCATACGCCTTTCCGGCTTCAACAAGCTGTCGCTGGAGATAGGCAGACTGGAATGGGCGGCGATACTTGTCGTAATAGTGATGGCGATGCTCGCGCTTTCACTGCATATGTGGGGAGCGGCTGAAGGCTGCCGCCGCGCGACGGGATCTCCTCTCCCCGCGCGCCTGACCTTCGCCGCCGCGATAATCGTCGTCCCGCTTGCCGTCCCCACAATGCAGGATATAATCGAATTTTCCATGACCGGGTTCGGCTATGCCATGTTCGCGCTCTCTCTGTCGATTGCGGCGGCGTATTTCCTGGCGGCGCTGCGCGCAAGAAAGCGGCGGACATCTCCCGCGGACGGAGGAGATTCGCAGACAATGCGGGACGGTGCGCCGGGATGCGGCAAAACACACGCGGAAGAAAACGCCGCCCCGTCAGCTCCTGCAATCCACTCGTGCGGCGAAGACGCCGAAGGAGGCATTCGTGAATAAGACGGCGCGCGCTTTCGGAGCAAGACTCCGCGACAGATTCTTCCGCACAAAGTGGCTGGTGATGCTGACGGTGATAATCGCGCTGGTGTTTTTCGGCAGGGTGACGGACATCAAATCCCTCACGCAGTCCGCATTGGTCATAGGGCTGGGCATAGAAAAGACGGGGGACTCGTTTGCGGTGTCCACGCTCTCGGTCGTCGTGTCCGGCAGCGCGGGCGGCGACAACGCGCAGAACTATATCGTCTATTCCGCCGAAGGCGCGACGATCTCCGAAGGGCTTGACGCCATAGCGCAGAAAATGGGGCTTCTGGTGTCGCTTTCGCACTGTAACGTGCTCGTTTTGTCACCGTCCGTGTTTTCGGTGGATCATGCGCAGCTGTTCGATCCGCTGATATCGTCCTACTCTCTGCCAGAACAGGCGGCGGTGACCGCCACGGAAGGCGCTCCGTCGGACGTGCTCGCGGCGCGGACGGGCACGACCGTGGCTTCCACGTATCTGGTGCAGGCGGCGCTGCTGCAGAACCTCGGCGGCGACGGTCTGACGCTGGTCACGGTGAAAGATTTCCTCGCGGACTCGCTTTCGCGGAGCGGAAGCGTCAATATCCCGCTCGTCGACGTGAAGGAATCCGAGCATCAGCCCGAAGGACAGCAGGAAGGATCGGGAAGCACGGCGGAGCTGGTCATGAACCGCAATCTGGTCGTAAACGGCGGCGACTGTTTCGTGCTGGAAGAGGATCTCGCGCAGGCGGCTACCATGCTGGTGCGCAAAAAAGTGTTCGGCAGGCTGTCGCCCGTACTGCCCGGAGGCGAAGCCGTGGAATTCCGCGTGCTGGACGTTGCGCCGAAGCTCGCCGCGAAAGGCATGACGGTGCGGGCGGAGCTGGAAGTGTCTGTGTCCTTCCTCGAAGCGCAGAACTCGACCGAAAGCGGCAAGATAACGCCGTCCTCCGCCGTGGTGAAAGCCGCGGCGGAACAGGCTGCGAAAGACCTCGAAGAGCGCATCTACGCGTGCCACGCGCTGTCGCTCGCGCACGGAGCGGATTTTCTGCACCTGCAGAACGAAGTGTACAAGAAGGCGGGCTATACCCTGCCGGAGGACTGCCTTGACGGGATAAACTTCTCGTGTTCGGTCAAAGTCACCGTGAAAGAAGCCGGATAAGCACGTCCCGGCGCAGTCCGGAATATCCTGTATCGTAAACGGAGGACGTTATGGACATCCTGCTCCCCTCTGAAGAAACCATGCGTGAAATGGCGCGCGAGTACGCGCGCACTCTGCCGCGCACCGACGCTCTTTCGCACGTTCTGTCCGCGGACGGCGCGGAGGAGAAAGCCGCATGCGCGGAGACCGCGCCGCTGCCGCGCGTTCTTTTACTGCTTTACTTTGCGTTCGCTTTGGGGTATAATTCCGGGTATGGAAATGCGCTTGCTGACGCCGACGGAAATATGGGAAGGATTCAATCCCGTCAAAGACGGGACGGAGACTTCGATCATTTCTTCCCGCGAAAAGGATAATCTCGTCACGACGGACGTGTTCTTCACGTCCGAAAAAACGGCGTCCGACAGGGTGCGCGTGTATGCGCGCATCAGCTACGATTCGCGCTGGCGCGACGCGCGCCCGGCGCTCATCCTTCTCCCCTCGCATGACGAAAACAGGCGCTTCGACGACATCACCGTGTCCCTCGTGAAAGCGGGCTACGTCGTGTGCCTTTGCGATTATCTGGGCAGACAGAACGGCGACAATCCCCACACGACCTACCCCGACGAATACTCCTACGCGCAGGCGCCGGAATGCTTCTCCCACCTGTACTCTCTCACCACCACGGGGCGCGAAACGCCGTGGTTCCGGTGGGCGAAAGCGGCGCGCCGCGCCATAACCATGATATCTGAGCTGCGGTACGTCGATTCGGAGAGGATAGGGATAATGGGCGTAGACCTGGGCGCGCAGATAGCGTGGCAGGCCGCCGGCATGGACGGCAGAGTGCGCGCTCTCGTCCCCATCAACGGCGGAGGTTACCTGTGGCGGCGCGGCACTCCGCGCTTCCCCGGCGGCGACCGCGAGCTACCGTCCGACGACGAGGAACGCGCCTATTCGGCGGGCGTCGGCGCGGAAACGTATGCCAAATTCGTGTCCTGCCCCACCTATTTCATCGTGTCATCCAACTCGTCCAACACCGACGTGGACCGCGCGGGCGACATTCTGTCCCTCGTCCCGGCGCAGTCCAAAGTGCTGCTCATCGTCCGAGGCTCGGCGTCGCAGATAAGCATGACCGCGTTCGACAGCCTCATCCTGTGGCTGCGCAAGAATTTCGCCCACGACAGCGCGCCGGTAAGGATGCCCGACATCTCTTTCCGCACCGAAGAGAACACTCTTTATCTGCACCTGAAATGCTCGTGTCCGCCGGCTACCGTGTCCGCCTACTATTCTTCGGGCGAACCGGTGTCCTTCGCGCGGACGTGGACGCCCCTTTCCGCTCCGCAGATCACGGGAGAGGACGAATACGTCTACCGCGTGCCGACTCCTTCGCCGGACGACCTGACCGTGGCTTTCGCGACGGTAAGCACTCCGGACGGAATGATGTTCAGCTCGCGCGTGGCGGGGATCATACCGGCGGACTCCGGCATCACCGCGGCGGCGGACAAGAACACCGCAAAATCGCGCGTGGTGTACTCCGGCAGTATGGGCACGGGGCTGTTTTGGGTGACGACGGACGACTTCTTCCTGGACGAAAGCGTCCTCTCTGCAAAAAAAGGGCCCTTCGGCATAACGGGAGCGGGTACGTCCAAGGGCACGCTGGTGCTCTGCCGCACCTCTTACGAGGACTTCTCCAGCAGCAAAAACGCGGTGCTGCAGATGGACATCTACAGCGCCGTGCCGAAAGAGATAACGTTCACATTCGTCGCCTACCCCGACCTGACGCACTACGAATGCCGCGTCCGTCTGACCGGCGGCGACTTCTGGCAGAAAGTCAGCATATGTGCCGCCGACTGCAAATGCGAAAGCGGAAAAACGCTGCAGAAGTTCGGCATGTGCAAGCAGATGCTCGTCTCCGGCGCGGAGGACGTACTGTTCAACAATATCGTGTGGATCTGACGGATTTTCGCATATAGTTATGCTATGAACGAAACGGATTTCAAGACCGAAAACGGCGGACTGCCCGACGACTCCCTCCCGGGCGGAATGCAGCCCAGAAGAAAACGCGTGATTGCCGCGCTCGTCGCGCTGGCAGTCGTCGCGGTGCTCGCCGTCGCCGCCGCCCTGCTCGTGCGCGAATACGTCGTCACGACCTACGTCGTGGACGGCGAAAGCATGCTGCCCACCCTCGACGGCGGAGTGACTGGCGACACCTCCGACGGCGACACCCTCATACTCAACAAACTGGGCACTCCCGACCGCGGCGACATCGTCGTGTTCTATTATGACTGGAACGCGCTCGGAGACCCCTTCTTCTCTCCCCACCACCTCGTCAAACGCGTCATAGGCGTCCCCGGCGATACGGTGGAGATCCGTGACGGCGCGCTTTACCTCAACGGCGTGCTTCAAGACGAGGATTACATCAAAGAACACATGGACGGCCGCTACGACGGACTCTCCGTCACCGTGCCGGAAGGACACTTCTTCGTCATGGGCGACAACCGCAACAACAGCACGGACAGCCGCGCGATAGGCTGCGTGCCCGCGGACAACATCGTCGGGGTGTGCTTCCTCGTCTCCTCGGACGGCGGCGCACTCAGAATTCCGTGACGTTGCGCCGTGCATGGAATATTAACCTCTCTCCCGGACCGAAGCAGGAAGGTGAACTTTAATATCCTTCGCGTCCCCTTATACGGGAGTATTGCTCTCTCCCTGCCGCGGGAACGAGAAACCGGGTGCGGTAATTCCCTCATAAAACAAAACGGCTGCGTTGCAGCCGTTTTTTACAAAAAACACGTTTTTTGAAGAATTTTGCGCAGATAAACACCGCGTTTTGCGGTCAGCGCCTGTAAATGCGTTTGAGCCGTTTCTCCCAACTCTTGCAGATGTTGGGATCGTAATTGCGCGGAATGTTGCGCGCCAAGCGGTATGCGTACAAACTCTTTTGAAGCAGATTGTTCACCTTGATGAGCGTGCGCATGCGGCTGTATTCCGTGACGTTTATCTTGCGGATCGCTTCCTTCACGCCGACGCGGAGCATTTTGCCCGCGGCAAGACATCCTATCTCGTCGTTGGTGAGCACCTCGGAGCCTAGCATCCAGTCCAGCATAGCGTCGGGGAAATGCAGCACTCCGCGTTTCAGCACGTCCACGGCGCAATGCACCGCGCCGAACTCGCGGAACACCTTGACCTGATATTTCCAAAGGCGCGACGTCTTGAACAGATCTTCCTTTTTGACTCCGCGCGACATATTCTCGCCTATCGTTTCGGCAAGGAGCTGTCCTGCGAGCATGCCCGACGCAATGCCGCTGCCGAGCATGGGGATGGTCATATACGCCGCGTCGCCGACTGCCGCGTAGCCGTTGGCGACCATGCGCGTCGCCGGATAGCGGACGGGAATGACGCACATCTCTCCGCCGCGCACGACCTTGCCGCCGATGGTGGGATTGGTCTTTCTGAGATCCTCGAGAGCGCGTTCGAGATCGTAGGACGAAAGGCTCCCTATCCTGCCCACGAGCACGTTGACCAAGGAGGGATCGTTGTCCTGTATCACCCACGAAATGCCGGGCTCGCCCATGTGCTTGAGGTACACTTTGTTGGTGTACTTCGGCGCGGGCGCGTTGGGATCTCTCTCGTAAAACGCGCGGTAAGCCACAAAGACCTCGTCCTCGCGGTGACGGGACACGCCGAACTCGGCTGGTAGATCCTTCTTGAGCGCGGAGTCCGCCCCCAGGCTGTCAATGACGAGATCCGCCCTTTCCTCCCTGCCGTTCACGACGACGCCTACCACGACGCCCTTTTCGACAACCGGTCTTTCCACCGTCGCGCCGAACACGAACTTCGCGCCCGCCGCCGCGCGCTCGTAAAGCATGCGGTTGAGAGGTCTGCGCTCCACGGACCAGTCCGCGGTGCTGTCGTCCTGACGGAACTCCCTCACCACCGCGCCGTGCGGAGAGATGAAAGTCCAGCTCTTCTTGCGGAAGCTGCCCGCGGGCATCTCCAGCCCCAAGCGGCGGAATATGGACGGATTGACGTCGTCGTGCCAATCGTAACGCATTTCGTCCAAAGAGGGCGCCTGCTCGTACACGGTGACGTCGAAGCCGAGTTTTGCAAGCCTTTCGGCGGCGATCATGCCGCCCATGCCGGCTCCTGCGATTATGATTTTCATAAGACTCTCCTTGCGCGCCGCATACGGGCGGTTCTTCCGCTGGGCGCTCCGCGGCACTTCCCCATGCCGCATATCCGTGACAAACGGACAATTTATACTCTTATTTTATAACATAACGCGCGCGAATGCAACAGTTTTTACTCTGCGCCGCACGGCGAAAACGGCGTTTAAGCAGGGTATATCGCGGCGGAAAGGAGGGAATAATCGGCGTATGGACCGTCTTGACCGTCAGCTTGTTGTGGTATGTTTCGGAACTCCCGCGATCGCGGGCGATTCGCTCGGCCCCGAAGTGGGCAGCCTTCTGCGCGGGGACAAAAATTTCCCCGCGTTCGTCTACGGCACTCTCGACCGCCCCGTGACGGGCAGGAACATGAACGAATGGATCTCCTTCGTGAGAGAAACGCACCGCGGCGCGCTGATGCTCGCCGTGGACGCGTGCCTCGGCGACGCGGCAAATCTCGGACGCATTTCCGTAAGGGCGGACGGCGTGTGCCCCGCCGCGGTGGGCGGAAAGAAAAAGCGCTTCGGCGACGTGGGGATCATTGCCGTCGTAGGCGACAAAACAGGGGACGCCCTCACCGAACTTATGCAGGCAAACGCCGTTTATGTATCGGAACTCGCACATAAAGTGGCGGATTTGATAAGATCCGCCGTGAACGGACTGAATTTCGCGTCGGCGGTTTTTTAATTTTGCTTTAACTCCCGGCATGTACTCTTTTTCCGAAAGCGGATATTTCGTCGCGGCGCTCCGCGCCTTTTTGCCTGTCGCCATTGACTTTTTCGCTTTTAGTTTCTATAATATAGAGCATATTATTATAATCGGAGTTTTGCGCGCCGCGCGCTCCGGTGTGCCGCCGCGATACGCGGCGTGCGGGAGGTAAAATGAAACCATCGACAAGACGCACGATAATCATCGTCGCCGTGATCGTCCTCGTCCTGCTCGCGATAATCCTCGCGGTCAGTCTTTCCGGACCGGATCACGTCATATACAGCGAGTTCATCTCGGCGCTCGCGGGAGGCAGGATAGACGAGGTATATTTCAACGGCTCGTACCGCATAGATTTCAGTCTCGTGGGCGAAGACGGGCTGAAATATTACACCTACTACCGCTCCGCGAACATGGACCAGATCATGGAGGCGATCGACGCCGCGGGCAAGCTCGAAAACCCCGTGAACGTGGCGTACGACTTCAACGATCCGTCCAGCTCGTCCATGCTCTCTTCCCTGCTCGTGCCCATCATCATGATCGTGCTGCTCGCCATTGTGTTCTTCATCATAATGCGCAAGACCAACGGCGCGAACAACAAGGCGCTCAACTTCGGCAAGACCAAAGCGTCCCAGGTGCGCGACAGTAAAGTGCGCTTCTCCGACGTCGCCGGCGCGGAAGAGGAAAAGCAGGAATTGCAGGAGATAGTCGAATTCCTCAAAGACCCCAAGAAGTTCACCGCGATAGGCGCGCGCATTCCCAAAGGCGTGCTGCTCGTCGGCCCTCCCGGAACGGGTAAGACGCTGTTTGCGAAAGCCGTTGCCGGAGAGGCGAACGTACCCTTCTTCTCCATCAGCGGCTCGGACTTCGTCGAGATGTTCGTCGGCGTGGGCGCGTCGAGAGTGCGCGACCTCTTCGATCAGGCGAAGCACAGCATGCCGTGCATAATCTTCATCGACGAAATCGACGCCGTCGGACGTCAGCGCGGCGCGGGGCTCGGCGGCGGCAACGACGAGCGTGAACAGACGCTCAACCAGCTGCTCGTCCAGATGGATGGCTTCGAGTCCAACGACAGCATCATCGTCATGGCGGCGACCAACCGCGCGGATATACTCGATCCCGCGCTCATGCGTCCCGGCAGATTCGACAGACAGATCTACGTCAACATCCCCGACGTGAAAGGGCGCGAGGAGATATTCAAGGTGCACAGCCGCAACAAGCCGCTTGCGCCGGCGGTCAACTTCAAGAGCCTTGCCCGCCTGACATCGGGCTTCACGGGAGCGGACATCGAGAACCTGCTCAACGAGGCAGCCATCCTCGCCGCACGCGCCAACCGCAAGCTCATCACCATGGAGGACATCTCCGAGGCGATCAACAAGGTCATCGCGGGCCCCGCGAAGAAGAGCCGCGTGGTGACCGAGCGCGACAAGCGCATCACGGCATACCACGAGTCCGGCCACGCCATCATCGCCAAGTTGTCCAAAAACTGCGACACCGTACACGAAGTGAGCATCATCCCCCGCGGTCAGGCCGCCGGATACACCATCACTCTGCCGGAGAACGACGACAACCATTTCACGAAGCAGAAACTGCTGGATCAGATAGCCATGATGCTGGGCGGCAGAGCCGCGGAAGAGCTGGTCATCAAAGACGTCTCCGCAGGCGCGTCCAACGACATCCAGCGCGCAAGCAAGATCGCGCGCAAGATGGTGACGGAATGGGGCATGTCCGACGCGATAGGCAACATGTACCTCGGCGCGTCGGAGGAAGTGTTCCTGGGGCGCGACTACCAGACTCAGCTCAATTACAGCGACGAGATGGCGGCGAAGATAGACGCGGAGATCAAGTCGATCATCGACACGCAGTACCGGAAGGCACTCTCCATCCTGCGCGAGCACCGCGACATAATGGACAGAATGGTCAAACTGCTCTATGAGAAAGAAACCATCTACGAGGAAGAGATAGACGAGCTTTTCCGTGGCGACACCCCTGACATGGGCGGGACACCGAACCCCGTACCGGAAGGCGGTACGTCCGGCACGGACGAAAGTAAGACTTCGGGCGGCGCGTCGCCCTCGGAGGCAGGTGTTGAGAGCGGCGATCCGAACACCGCCCCCGAAGAGGATTCGTCGGGCGCAAGCGCAGGCAAAACCGAGGACGGCGCGGACGACGGCGGAAAGGACTGAGCGAACGACACTTCGGGCGGCGTGACCTTCTCCGCCGCCCGTTCATAGGATTGTATATGGGAGATTCTAAAAGACATATCCCCTCGTGGGGAGAGATCCGCGAAGCCAAACGCGCGGATCTGCGCGCGGTAATGGACAAAGATCCCGCCGCCACTTCGGAGTGGTCGGTGAAGCACACTTACGCCGGATACAAGGCGCTGTCCGCCTACCGCATTGCGAACAGATGGTATCTGAAGGGCTTCGTCACGCTGGCGAAGCTCGTTGCCGATCACGCGCGGAAGCGTACGGGTGTGGAAATCCACCCTGCCGCCACGCTCGGCAAGGGCATAATGATCGACCACGGCAGCGGAGTGGTCATCGGAGAAACGGCGGAAGTGGGCGACGGGTGCGTACTGTATCAGGGCGTGACTCTCGGCGGCACCGGCAAGGACACCGGCAAGCGCCATCCCACCCTCGAAAACGACGTCATGGTGAGCGCCGGCGCAAAGGTGCTGGGTCCCCTTACCGTGGGCGCGCACTCGAAGATCGGCGCCGGAAGCGTCGTGCTCAAAGACGTACCCCCCTACTCCACGGTGGTCGGAGTGCCGGGACGTGTGGTGAAGCAGGACGGCAGGCGCGTCGCGGATATGGATCAGGTGCTGCTGCCCGACCCGATACTTGCGGAATTTCTGCGCATCAACCGCAGACTGCAGGAGCTGGAGCGCGCCGCGGGCATTACGGACGCAGCCAGCATGAGCGTGTCCGAAGGCGAAGGCGCGGCGGAGAAAGCCGCCGAAAAAGCCGCGATAAAGGAATTTGAGGAACAGGGAGAGGAATAAAATGAAGATATACAATTCGCTCACCAAAAGGAAAGAGGATTTCGTGCCCCTGGAAGGCAACAAAGTGAAGATGTACGCGTGCGGCATCACCGTGTCCGGCGACGCGCACATCGGACACGCCTATCAGGCGCTCATCTACGACATCATACGCAAATATCTCGAAAAAAAGGGCTACGACGTGACGTACGCGCGCAACTACACGGACGTGGACGACAAGATCATCGCGCGCTCTCACGAAACGGGCATCCCCGCGGACGAGTATGCGGAGATGATGATCAAGAAGATCGACGCCGAGATGCGCAGGCTGGAGGTGGACGACCCCGACATATGGCTGCGTGCGACTTGCACCATGCAGGGCATCGAGGACTTCATCTCCCGTCTTATAGAGAAGGGACACGCCTACCCCACCCCGGAAGGCGACGTGTACTTCGCGGTGGATTCCTTCCCCGGCTACGGCAAACTGTCCGGCAGAAACCTGGAGGACGCACGGGAGAGCGTGCGCATCGAGAACGAGGACAACAAGCGCAATCCCCTGGATTTCGCGCTGTGGAAGTCGGCAAAAGAGGGCGAGCCTTTCTGGGAGTCCCCGTGGGGCAAAGGCAGGCCCGGCTGGCACATAGAGTGCTCCGCCATGAATATGCGGGCGTTCGGTGAGCAGATCGACATACACGGCGGCGGACGCGACCTCATCTTCCCCCACCACGAGAACGAGATCGCGCAGACCGAGGCGCTGACCGGCAAGCCGTTCGCGAAATATTGGATCCACAACGGACTCATCAAGGTCAACGGACAGAAGATGAGCAAATCGCTCGGCAACAGTCTGCTGCTTGAGGATCTGCTGGACAAATACTCTCCCGAAACCATAAAGTTCGCCCTGCTGCAGACCAACTACCGCGGCGACATCAACGTCACGGATTCACTCTTCCCCGAAGCGGAAAAACACCTGCTCTCTTTCTACAAAGTCATGGACGAAGCGGTGCGCGCGGGTGCGAAGCTGGACGGAGAGTGTCCGGAGATAGACCGCGCTTTCGACGCCGCAATGGACGACGACTTCAACACGGCGAAAGCGCTTGCGGACCTTTTCGGCATATTCAGACGCGCTGCTGCGCTGCTGCGCGAAGGGGACGTGTCCTCCGCAAACGGCATGCTCGGACAGGTGAAGAAAACGTACGGCCTGCTCGGACTCTTCCGGACGGAGCCTGCGGCGTTCGCTGCCGCGTGCGAAGCGGCGCACAAGGCGGCGGTGCCCGAAGAAATAACCGCGCTCGTTAAAAAACGCGCCGAAGCCAAAGCCGCAAAGGACTGGGCGGCGGCGGACGCGCTGCGCGCGGAGATCGCCGCGAAAGGCTGGAGCGTCAAGGACACCAAGGAAGGTCCCGTGGTGGAAAAGATTTGACAAAACGGCGTTTACTGCTGCAAAACGATATGAAAAACCGCCTTTTGTGCGGTTTTTCGTTTATCCGCTTCCGACGCGGCACACTCCCGCCGTTTTAGCAGAAGTTCGCCGGGGGGGGGGGGGGGGGGGGTGGGCGCGGGGGGGGGGGCGCGGGGGGCCGCGCGCCGGGAGTGGGTAGTATAGTATAAATTTTATTTTATTTTGTTATTTCTATCTGTACAAGG
>ERZ1090879.207-NODE-207-length-39729-cov-12.074558_pt1 | contig 39729 bp, 35 predicted proteins | sample MGYA00478472_ERZ1090879 | MGnify/ENA primary metagenome ERZ1090879 (study PRJEB33644, sample SAMEA5815723) | chicken gut metagenome | biome: Chicken; feature: Gastrointestinal Tract; material: Caecum | place: Ireland | collected 2019-01-01 | study: A study of the... | reverse complement strand
TTTTGTTTCGTAGCTCTATTTTACCACAGATTTGTATGAACTCCTTTTTTTTCTTTACCTGTTGCACTTAATAGTATAATTCACCCACGTATACAAAAAATCCCGTCAAAAGACGGGATTTTTATTTTATAAAATCAGGCCTGCTTTTCCTTGCGGAAAAACAGGCCTGAACTGATTTACGAATTTTCGATCAGTTCGTTGATCTTTTTACGAAGACCGATCAGCCAGAGCGCACTTTTCGGATAATCGGTAAAATTCTTCGCCATTCCGCTTTCTTCCAGCAGAGCGACCGTCCTTTTCCGACCAATCTTCTTTTCCAGCAGGCGAAGCGCCCGCAGATCCTGCAATCCCTGCAAAAACGCCTCGTTCCGCAGCGATTCAAGCGCGCCATCCCTGCCGGGATACACGATAAAGGCATCCCCGCTCTGGTATTTCCCCATGCAGTCCGTCGTGGCAAAGGGATCGACGGGTTCCAGCGAGAGAAACGAATAGTAATAATTGTATCCCCATTGCAAAAATCCCTTTACATCGTTGAGATACAGCTGCATCCCGAGAATGCGCGTGCGCTCCAACGGCATGGCCAAAAACCTGTTGGAAACAAAATCCCTGCGCTGGCTCGTGCAATAGTAGACAAAGTAATCCCTGGCGCCCTTGTCAATAAACTCCTGCGCCCAATCGATCGCCACAAAGGGAATGTCCACCAGTTTTTTCTCGTAAAACTCGTAATGGGACATCGCATCCACAAATTTTGCATTAGGAAGATACTTCTTTACAAGGTCATGGCACTCCTTGTAATGCGCAAAGGAAAGTTCCCCGGGTTCGTCGGAAATATGGAAATAACAGCGGGAATAATACCCCTTTTCCGTCAGCCATTCCCGAAGTTTTGGCAAAAACGCAGCGAGAAAGGCCCTGTACTCTTCCGAAAGCGCCTTTGTTTCCCATCCGAAAATTTTCTTTTGCTGCCCGTTTTCGACGGCGACGATCTTGGGAGCGCACTCCGCGCCCCACTGCGAAAACAGGTGCGACATTTCAAAATATTTTACGCCGCACTCTTCGCAGAAATTCATGAACCATCCCAGCCGATCGAAACCGAACGAATACTGTCCGCCGCGGCGTTCCACGTCCACCAGCTGCACGGTCATCCGCTCTCCGCCGATCTTCGTATCCAGCGGCGGCGTGAACATCGGCACCAGGATCATGGTCAGCCCATGCTCTACCGCACTGCGGACAAAAGATCGCAGAATCGAATTGTATTCCTCAGAAAAGAGAGGCAGGCGATAATAATCGGCAAGGCTGTCGCAATGCAGCCAGATAGTACAGATAAGGTCGTTTTCGGGAAGCTCCTGCGGCAGAACGCGCAGCGTGTAATCCGCCTCGCCGAGCACTTCCCCCTGCCCGTCATTCACGCAAAAAATAATCCGATGCGTCCCTGCAGGCAGGCCTCGGACGGTGACAAAAAAAGATTGCCACGCTCCGCACTTTGCGACAATTCCGGCTTCGGATACGGAGCGCAGCACGTCGGGCATCATGCAGGCATGGTCTGTCAGCAGATAATCGTCCGAATTTTCCAGCGCGGGAAGTGTGCAGGGCACATCCCCCACAAGATCTACTCTAACACAGCCGTCGGGGATCCCCGTGACCGAATACGAAAGATCGGTACGCGTCTGACCGATACTGCGGTACGCCACCTGAAAACAAAACTTTTCTCCCGTGAGCGCGGTATTTTCCCGTTCAAACAGCTGCGGCCGAACCTCTCCGCGCACCTTTTCCAACGCGCTGAGCGTAAAGATCTCAAAATCGTGCTTCTGATACATTTTTCTCCCTTCCACGCCGGCACAGTTTTTCTTATACGCCCGCGATCGTGTGATTTTATTATACTCACAATACGGCGCAAGTCAAGCCGAAACGGAAAATTTTCCGCAGGCACAAAATTCCGCCTCGCCTCGTATCATGGATATGAAGATCTTTCGGGAGAGCGCCGCATATGAACAAAAAAAACACATCGTCACAGTCCCTACCCCGCGATACGAAAAAACAGTTTCAGGGAGAAAAATATACCGTGACAAGGCATTTCACAGGAGACAAAGACGTTGCAAGCCTGATCGATGCCCTTGCACGCGAGCGCGCCGACAAGGATTTCAGACTGTCATGACCCTGAAAAGGACGGCTCTGTACCTTCGGCTTTCGCGCGACGACGAAAAGGCGGGAGAAAGTTTGTCCATCGAAAACCAGCGCGCGATCTTAAAGCGGTTTGCCGAGGAAAACGGCGGCACGATAACGGGCGAATATATCGACGACGGCTGGTCGGGAACGAGCTTCGAGCGGCCCGCCGTACAGCGGCTGTTAGAGGACGCAAAGAACGGAAAGATCGATACGATCCTCGTCAAAGACTTGTCCCGATTCGGGCGCAATTATATTCAGGTCGGGCAATACGTCGATTACATTTTTCCCGCTTACGGCATACGCTTTATCGCCCTTTCGGACAAAGTGGACACCGCCGACCGCACGAGTTCCGCCATGGACATGATGCCCATTATGAACGTCTTTAACGAATGGCACGCGGCAAACACTTCCAAAAAAATACGCGCCGTACTGGAATGCAACTGGCGCAAAGGAAAATACACAAACTGGGCTTACCCTTACGGTTACAAGGCAGGGCAAGACGAAAAGCGCACCGCGGTCATCGACGAAGAGGCGGCCGCCGTCGTGCGCAGGATTTTTGACCTACGATTGCAGGGAAATTCTGCGCGCGCGATCGCAAGGACGCTGACGGACGAGGGGATCCCCAACCCCACGGCGCACTATACCCGCCTGGACGGGCAAAAGTCCGAACGCCGCAATCTCGGGCTCTGGTCCCCCAAAACGATTGCCGATATTCTTAAAGACGAAACGTACATCGGGACGCTGACACAGCACCGCACCGCGCGCTTTTCTTACAAAAATCACGCGGTCTGCGATGTCCCCGCAGACGAAAGATTTATCGTAACGGCGGCGCATCAGCCCATCATCCCCTACACCGTCTGGCAACGCGTTCAGGAAATAAACAGCCGCACTTTTCGGGGACGTATGGACAAATCGGGGACACTCCATCCTCTTTCCGGTCTTCTCGTCTGCGCGGATTGCGGAAAAAAAATGAAATATAAAAGAGCGGGCGCCCCTTCCCAAGAAAAAGAGGGCTTCTATTCCTGCCGAACGTATACAGACCTCGGGAAAAAATATTGTTCGTCACATACAATTTCCAAACAAGAAATCGTCCGCCTCGTCTTGAAGGATCTGCGCTCCATGCTCGGCAACCGTCAGATCGATGAACAAAAGACCAGGGAACACTTCCTTTCCTCCCGTGCAAAGCAGAAAGAAAAGGAAAGCGCCGCCGACGGAACGGAACTCCGCGCACTGAAAAAAAGGCTTTTCGAACTGGATAAGCTGATTGCCTCGACCTTTGAAGAGAAAGTCCTCGGCTCCCTTCCCGAAAACGTCTGCAAAGATCTGTGCGAAAAATTTTTCAGCGAAAAAGAAAGCGCATCGCGCAGAATTTCCGATCTTGAAAAGAGCCTGCAACAAGACAGCGCCGAGGAAGAAGCCGAAAAATATCTTCTGCGCCTGAAACAGTACGCAAGCTGTGAAGATCTTACGCGCGAAATGTGCCTGCTCCTGATCGACAAAATTGTTGTCGGAGAAAAAAGTACGGACGGAACACCCCGCAAGATCGACATTTATTATAAATTTTCCGCTCTCAAACAGTCTACATGATCAAAAAATCTTTTCCCATAAAACACCTGCCCTACAGGCGCAGACGGGGCAACAGGCGCCACAGGTGTAACTGGTCCCACGGGAGCGACGGGCGCCGACGGCACGGCGGCGACCGTGGACGTGGGGACGGTAACCACGGGCGACCCCGGCACGGACGCCGCCGTCACAAACAGCGGTACCCCGCAGGCGGCTACCTTGGATTTTGTCATCCCGCAGGGTGCAACGGGCGCAACGGGCGCGACTGGCCCTACTGGTGCGACGGGCGCAACTGGCGCCACGGGTGCAACGGGTGCAACAGGAGCCACGGGAACGATGCCTGCGGCGCAGGCCTTGAGCGCTTACACGACTCCTTCCACCCCTATTACCTCAGGTTCCGCCATTGATTTTGACCAGAACGCGACACAGAGCGGAACGGCGATCACGCACACGGCGGGGAGCACGGATTTTACCATCACACAGCCGGGCGTCTATTACGCGACTTACACGGGAACTGTTTCTCCCGGAATGGGGGCGACTTTCCCTGCAACCAGTCTTGTCAACTTCCGGCTGAACGGAAGCGATCTTCCGGACGCGGCTTCGCAAACCACATTGAACGCCGCAGGAGACACGGCCGAGCAAACGGTGAACGCCACCTTTACGGTGACGGATACGCCCGCGACTTTGCAGGTGGTATCTTCGGGCGGGAATTTCAACTATTCGCTTGCCTCCATGAATATCCATTATCTCGGCGAGGCAGGCTGACGGAAAGGGAGCGGTTTTCCGCTCCCTTTTTTGCCGTTCGGATAAAACGTATGATTGACAAGCCACGAAAAAAAATGTATGATAGAGAAAAGGAGAAAGCAATGATAACGGCAGACATTCATACCCATTCCACCTTTTCGGAGGACGGCCGCAGCGATATCCGCGACATGGTGGAAGCGGCGATTTCCGCAGGATTGCAGACATACGGCATCAGCGAACACCTGAACTACGAATATGAGCGGCTGCATCTGAAAATCGACGGAGAAGAGCCGCGCCCCACAGACGAAAGGGCGTACTTCTCCGCCATACGCAAACTGCAAAGAGAATATAAAGATCGGCTCTTTCTTTTGGCGGGGCTGGAATTCGGGTACGACCACGACACCCGAACGCAGGAACGGTACATCCGCACCGCTGAAACATACAGGCCGGATTTTATTATCAACAGCACACACGTCTGCCTGGGAAGGGATTGCTATTTCCCCGATTTTTTTGCAGGAAAGAGCAAGGAATACGCCTACAACGCCTATTTATACCGCGTTTTGGAGAGTCTGGACGCAGCCTACCCTTACGACGTTGTGGCACACATCGGATACTGCTCGCGCAATGCAACCTATCCCGACCCGAAACTCCGCTATGAGGAATTTGCGAACGTTCTGGACGAAATTTTAAAGCGAATCATCCGCAAGGGGAAAATTTTGGAGGTAAACACTTCTTCCAAAACGGCGGGAAGCCCCTTTCTGCCCGATACGGACATTCTGACAAGGTATTTTCAGCTGGGCGGCAGAAACGTTTCCTTTGCCTCGGACGCGCACGACGTGACACGCGTGGGAGAAAAGCGCGGCCTTGTGTGCGACGCCCTGAAAAAAATAGGTTTCACCGACCTGACCATCCCCTATAAGGGAAAACACATTCTTCAACCGCTGTAAAAAGCATGGAGGCGTCTCGTTTATACAAGACGCCTCCATTGATTATATTTTCACCCGTTGCAAACTGCGACGGGTGAAAATATTTTATCTGTTTTTTCTTTCAAACCACACATTTACTATTCCGCAAAGCAAGCCGCCTATGACAAAAGAGATCCACGCCTTTCCCCAAAGATCCCACAAAATACCGAGAAGAAGAAAAGAAGCCAGTGCGGCAATCATGATTGCGGAACAAAGCTTTCCTGCAAAACTGGTTTCTTTCCTTTCATTCTCATTGATGATCTGCAAAATCTCGCTACCCTCTTTTTCATACTCTTTTTCTAAAGCCTTTTTACAAAAGGAATCCCACCTGATCCCCCCGTACACAAAAAATAAAGTTGCCAAAGCAAACAGAGCCAATCCTACTCCGACACAAACGGCAAGAGCGATCTTGTTCTCAAATATCCCGCCATCGTTAAAAAAAGCTCCGCTCAGAAAAACGCAGATCCCCATACCCCCGAACGTAATTCCCGCAACCATAAACAAGACAAATCTGCGCACACGTACTTTCCAACTTTCCTCCTCAACAGGTAAAAAGTACCGTTCGTGTACGATCCCTGCAGCTGTAAAAACATCCGCGGCAAGCGTAAAGCCCGCCAACATTACAATGGCAAAACGGATATGAACGCTCGTCTCTTCGGTTAACACACCAGAGATGACCAATGCAACAATTCCGGCCACCGCAAGAATAACTCCTGTCCCTATCAATACTGCGAACTTTAGATTCCAGCTTTCAGGACGGAATTTATGCGCTATGCGTTCAAGTTCCTCATCCGTAAAGCTTTTTGCAGGGAGAGAATCCTGTCTTTCCTCTCCGCACAAAAGATTTTCTTTCCCCTGATCCTCTTTTGCAGGCGCAGGTCCTCCTCGCAGAAGCTCGTCTACCGATACTCCAAAAATATCTGCCAACGGTAAAAGTTGTGACGTTTCCGGAAATGCCTCACCTGTTTCCCATTTGGAAACAGCTTTGTTTGTTATCCCCAATAAATCGGCAAGTTCAGCCTGGGTCATCCGTTTTTCACGCCGAAGAGTGTAGAGATAATCTCCAAACCGATTCATACGCGCCCTCCTGTTTTTCTGAAATAATTGTAACAGCGAAGCCCAAAACCGTCAACCACTTGCATTAGAACGTTGTCGAATTGCGGTAGATTTTTTATTTCGCGCAAAAATACGGGGTACGTCACGCAAAAATGAGGACATTATTTTTTCTCCTTGATGGTGAATTTATATAAATTGCTCTTGGAAACGCCCCTGTCCTTTGCGGCGGCTTTCAAAGCTTCCTTCACGCTCATGCCCTGCCGTACATAAAAGTCGATGTGTTCCTCTTCGGAGAGAAGGTTGAGCGGATTTTCGCGCGGTTCGGCGCCCTGCACCAGCAGGACATATTCCCCGCGCTTTTCCCCCGAAAGTCCCTGCAAAAGGCGGAACGGCTCCACACTTTCATGGATCTTTGTGATCTCCCGAACGGCACACGCATCGCGATCGCCGAACGCTTCCGCCAGCAATTTGATGTCCGCATCCACATCCTGCGGGGCGGAATAAAAGATCAGCGTACCGTCAAATTCGGCATATCGGCGCAAGAAATCCTTTTTTTCGCTGTTTTTCCCGCGCAGAAATCCAAGAAAGGCAAACTTATCCGCAGGAAAACCCGAAAGGACCAGCGCCGCCACAAACGCGCATGCACCCGGAATGAGGGTGTATTCCGCCCCCGCATCCCGCAATGCCTGCACGAGCAGGTTGCCGGGATCGGAAATGACGGGCGTCCCCGCATCCGTCACCACGGCGACGTTTTTGCCCTCCTTTACGAGCGCGAGCAGTTTTTCCGCCGCGGAAAACTCGTTGAACTTATGGCAGGCAACGAGCGGCTTTTTGATTTCAAAATAATTGAGCAGTTTGAGAGAATGGCGGGTATCTTCACAGAAAATTACGTCCGCCTCGCGCAGAGTATCCAGCGCCCGCAGGGAAATATCCCCTAAATTTCCGATGGGTGTTGCAACAAAATAAACCATACGTCACCTCATTTTCTGTACAAACGGCCCGACAAGCGCTTAAAAGTGTTCGCCGCGCACGTTGATCTGATCGGGCAAAATCTCCAGCCCTTCCCTGCCGCACTTGACGGCTTCCGCCAGGATAAGATAGGGCTTCGCCCCCTCCCTGCCGCGCACAAATTGCAGACGCTTCGGCTCGAGAGAATGCGCCTTTAAGTGGTAAAACACTTCCGCAAGCCTGTCCGCCCTGTGAACGAGCGCAAACCTGCCCCCGCACTTGAGCACCCGCGACGCCGCCGCGGCAAGTTCGGGCAAAGTGAGGGTGATCTCCTTGCGGCAGATCGCCTTTTTATAGTCCTCCTTGGCAAACCCGCCGCGTTCGTACGGAGGATTGCAGAGCGCGACGGAAAACTTTTCGCAGTATTCTTTGGGAATTTCCTGCAATTTGCAGCACACCGCTTTGAAATTTGTGAGGGCGTTCAGGCGAACGGAACGCCCGCTCATCTGCGAAAGTTCCTCCTGCATTTCAAACATGGTGACGGAAGCGATCTGCGGATGCAATCCGTAAAAATGCAGCCCCACCACGCCGCTGCCCGCGCAGAGATCGGCGACGACGTCCCCCTTCCTTGCCCTGCAAAAGCGGGTGAGCAAAATGGAATCGCTGGTAAAGCGGTACAGCTCCTTATTCTGAATGATTTTCAGGTTCCCCTCAAACAATTCTTCGACGGACTCGCCGGGAAGAAGAAACTCCCCTTCTTCCGCCGCCTGTGTTTTACCGAAAGAACCCGTTTCCGACTGTTGCAGCATATCGCACTCCTTACCCTTTAATAGTACCACAAAGGCGGCAAAAATTCAACAATTCTGCGCCCGTCCCCTCTTTTTTCGCGCGGTGATTGACAAACGACTTTCCCGCGCGTATAATAAAAAGAAAACGGGAGAAAAAACCATGCAATGCTATGATGCCATCCGCGCGCGCAGGAGCGTGCGCAAATATCAAAAGGGCGCCGTGATCCCCGCCGAACACGTAAAGACGATTTTGGAAGCGGCGATGATGGCCCCCAGCGCCGTGGAAACGGCGAGCCTTGCCATTGTAGTATGCGGCCGTCCCGATTTACAGCCGCGGCACAACTATTGGCCGCAGGACTGCGGCGCCGCCATTGAAAATATTCTCCTGCAGGCGCTCGACCTCGGGTACGGCACCTGCTGGTGCGGATGCTATCCTACCGAGCCGCGCACTTCTCTCGTCAAGGAAGTTTTGGGCTGTGAAGGCATTCCCGTGGCGATCGTGGCCGTGGGCAAAGCGGCGGAAAGCCCCGCCGCAAAGGGATTTTACGACGAAACGCGGGTAAAATACTTCTGAATTTTCAGGCGGAACGCAAAGCGTTTCGCCTTTTTTGTCCCCCTTTCAGAGCAGGCGGAAAGAGTTTTTGTGATAATCGATGACGCCCTTTCTTTTCAGCTTGGAAAGGACGGCCGAAAGAGCGGAGCGGTCGCAGCCGAGAAAATCGGCGAGCCCCTGCCGATCGAACGGAACGCAGAAGGTATTTGTCCCCGCCGCGCGGCGTACGGAACGCAGATACGAGAGCACTTTTTGCTCCAGCGTGCGCCGCGACAAGTGCTCGATGCGCTGGGTAAGATAGAGATTTTTGCGCGCAAACAGCCGTAAAGCGTTTGCCGTGACCTGCGGTTCCGCCCCCGAAAGGAGTCGCTCAGCGCTCAGCCAGAGCACGAGAGAAGGGAGAGTAGCCACTACGCTGACCGTGAGAGGTTCCCCCGAACAGGCGAAAGATTCTGCAAACAGTTCCCCCTGCCCGATGTGCGCCACGGTGACGGGGTCGCCGCCCGCATCCTCCCGCACGATGTCCGCACCGCCCGAAAGAAGTATGCCGATACTTTGGCATTTTTCGCCCGCAGAGAGCAGCCGCGCGCCGCGCGGGTATTCCGCTTTTCGCGGAAGAAGGGCGAGCAAAGCAAGTTTTGCGTCTTTTGTCCCCGCAAACAGGGGCAGAGTTTCCGGCCGCATATCTCCTCCGATTTGTTGTAATTACAACGGATTTTTCCCTCTCATTATACTATACTGAAGGGGTAAAAGCAAGAAAAAGGAGAAAGACATGAAGAGAAAGATCATAAAAATTGACGAAGAAAAGTGCAACGGGTGCGGACTTTGCGCGCAGGCGTGCCACGAAGGCGCCATCGGCATGGTGAACGGCAAGGCAAAGCTCCTGCGTGAGGACTATTGCGACGGACTGGGAGACTGCCTGCCCGCCTGCCCCGTAAACGCCATTTCCTTTGAAGAGCGGGAAGCGCCCGCCTATAACGAAGAGGCGGTAAAGGCGGCAAAGGCGCAGAAAGAGCAAAGAGCGCAGGCTCCCCTGCCCTGCGGCTGCCCCGGAACGCAGAGCAGGCGCATCGAAAGAAAGGCGCACGCGGCGCACTCCGTGCAGGAGAGCGAAAGCGAACTTTCCCAATGGCCCGTGCAGATCAAGCTGGTGCCCGTGCGCGCGCCCTACTTTGAAGGGGCAAACCTTTTGGTGGCGGCAGACTGCACGGCATACGCCTACGGAAATTTCCACGCAAGATTTATCCGCAACCGCGTGACGCTGATCGGCTGCCCCAAGCTGGACGAAGGCGACTACGCGGAAAAACTGACGGCCATTTTGCAAAACAACGAGATAAAGAGCCTGACCGTGGTGCGCATGGAAGTACCCTGCTGCGGCGGCATTGAAAACGCCGCAAAGCGCGCCCTGCAGGCAAGCGGGAAATTTATCCCCTGGCAGGTGGTCACCATCGGCACGGACGGGAGCATTCTGGACGAATAAAAAAACGGGGGACAGGCATTTTGCCTGTCCCCCGTTTTCTGACAAAAATCAGTTGGGGATCTGTTTTTTGACGACCTTTCCCTCGAAACACATTTCAAAGGCGTCGAACGTGCCGCGTCGGAGCAGACAGCGCTCGCAGACGATGGCGTTGGAGACGTCGTTATAGACGAGATAATAGCAGGAAGCGGTGCGGAATACCTTTTTGACGTCCTGCACCTTTTTCTTTTTGACTACCTCTTTCTGCGGGAGGTACTGCGTCCAGACGATGTCTTCCCCGTCGATGACGACGCGCACCTTCCAGGGCGCCTGTATTTTTTTGCCGTACGGCAGGCGCACGAACAACAATCCCGCGCCGCCGAGCAACGCCGCAAAGATGAGCGGCACGACAAATTGCCATCCGCTGCGCGTAAAGGCGACCACGAGCGCGACCGCCGCAAGAATGACGGCAAGAACGTAGATCCAGCGCGCGAAATACATCCGTTTCAAGCGTTCCGTCTGTTTTTTTGTGGGCAGGGAGATCTCCCCGTAAAATTCAATACTCATGCTCTTTGTAAAATTCTGCACTTTTGCCCGCCGCCCTTTCGCGCTTTCTCCCGAAAACATACGTCGTGCAAACCTGCAGGTAAAAATGTTTTCTTTTATTATACTATGAGTTTTTCCCTCTGTCAATTTTATCGCAAAAAAAGAAGGCCGAAAGTGATATGCACCCCAAAAGTTGGACAAAATTTAATTAAATTGTATGGTAATGAGTTCGGTATTGCACCGGACTCATTCCTTTTAGTTTGAGAGAAATTCAATCGTTTTTCCGATAATCAATGTATTCTCTCAGACGGTGAACGGATCCGTTCACCGTTTCAAACATTTCTCCGTAAATCATTTCAACCTCAAGTCTGCCGAAAAAGCTTCCCATCGCACCGTTCTCCATACGGTTTCCCTTTCTTCTGGATGAAATATCAGCGGTGCCCCCTCGTTTCTCTGTAAATAAAACAGTTTTCGCTCGTATACATTATAACCGCTGTTTTGAACTCTGCGATGTACTTTGTGTCAATTTTCTTTCCTTTTGACATAAAAATATGCGCCCCCAAAAGTTTATACAAACTTTTGGGGGCGCATATCACCGGCTATGCCGCGCGCTCTTTTCTTTCAATTATTCGTAGTCGACGACGTTGACCCACTTTTCCAGGAACGCCTGTTCTTCGGGAACGGCCTTCGTGGTCTGGCTGGCAGCGACGATGGGGAGCGCTTTCTGAACGAGCTGTTTTGCAATGCCCGTCTTTTCGCAGAAGAGTTTGAGATATTCTTCCGCAACCGCTTCCTTGCCTTCCAGGCAGAACAGCAGGTAGGTGCGCGCTGCGTCGCAGCGGGCGTTGCCCTGCGTGGCGTGCGCCCAGTCGATGATGAACTTTCTGCCGTCCGGGCTGACGATGATGTTGCCGGGGTTGAAGTCGCCGTGGCAGAGCTTGTCGTGTGCGGGCAGGGAATCGAGCAGGATGTGCAGATCGTAACGGGTGGTCTTGTCAAACTTGGTGGAGCTGATCTTACGGTGCATCTTGTCCTTGAGTTTGGTGAGCAAAGGGACTTTCTGGGAAAGCACTTCCACCTGCAAATCGACAAACTCTTCCAGATACTGCTGCATCTTGTCGGGGTTTTCGTCCATCAGCTGCTGCATGGTTTTCCCCTCGACGTAGTCGAGAATGATCGCCCATTCGCCGTTGACCTTGGTCACTTCATGCACGGCGGGAACGTTGAGGGAAGTCCCCTCTTCCACGCGCGCCGTGTTGAGCGCCTCGTTGAGCACATCCGACTTGGGATAGCTTTCGTTGAACAGTTTGACGAGCGTTTTGCCCTCTCTGTAAATGGTCTTTTTGTCCGTTTTCTGAATGATTTCTGCCATTTTGATTCCCCTCCTTATTTACCGTAATAGCACTTGAGATACATTTCTTTGATTTCGGAAATGAGCGGATAGCGGGGGTTCGCGCCCGTGCACTGGTCGTCGAACGCCTGTTCGCACATTTCGTCGAGACGGTCGAGGAAGTTCTTTTCGTCCACGCCGTAATCTTTGATGGTCTTTTTGATGCCGACTTTCTCTTTGAGTTCGTCGATCGCCTTGATGAGGTTTTTCACCTTAGCGTCGTCGTCCTTGCCCGTGATACCCAAAAATTCTGCAAACTCGGCATATCTTCTCTTGGTATGAGGATAAGCGTACTGAGGGAAGGTGCCCATCTTGGTGGGAACTTCTGCGCTGTTGAAGCGGATGACTTCGTCGATCATCAGCGCGTTTGCGATGCCGTGCGGCAGGTGATGGAACGCGCCCAGCTTGTGCGCCATGGAGTGGCATACGCCGAGGAATGCGTTTGCAAACGCGATACCTGCCATGGTGGAAGCGTCCGCCATTCTCTCACGCGCTTCGGGATCGTTTGCACCGTTTGCATAAGCGCGGGGCAGATACTCGAAGATCATCTTCGCAGCGACCAGAGCCTGGCCGTCCGTGTAAGGGGTAGCCATGATGGAAGCATACGCTTCGAGAGCGTGCGTGAGGGCGTCGATACCGGAAGCGGAAGTGAGGCCCTTCGGCATATTCATCATGAAGTCCGCATCGATGATTGCCATCTTCGGGAGCAGTTCATAGTCTGCCAGAGGATACTTGATGCCCGTCGTTTCGTCGGTGATGACCGCGAACGGCGTGACTTCGGAGCCCGTACCTGCGGAGGTAGGAATGGCGATAAAGTATGCCTTTTCGCCCATCTTGGGGAAGGTGTAGACACGTTTGCGGATATCCATGAAGCGCATTGCCATATCCAGGAAGTCCACTTCGGGGTGTTCGTACAGGACCCACATGATCTTGCCGGCGTCCATAGCGGAGCCGCCGCCCAGAGCGATGATGGTATCCGGCTGGAATTCCGCCATCAGCTTAGCGCCTTCCTTTGCGCAGGCGAGGTTCGGGTCGGGTGCGACGTTGTAGAAGCAGGTATAACGGATACCCATTTCGTCCAGCTTGTCCGTGATGGGTTTGATATAGTTGTTTTCGTACAGGAATTTATCGGTGACGATGAACGCCTTTTTCTTGCCCATGACGTTTTTGAGTTCGTCGAGAGCGACGGGCAGGCAGCCCTTCTTGTGGTAAACTTTTTCAGGCAATCTGAGCCAAAGCATATTTTCTCTCCTCTCCGCTAAGGTTTTGATGTTCAGAAGGTGTTTGACACCGACGTTTTCGGAAACCGAGTTGCCGCCCCAGCTGCCGCAGCCGAGGGTGAGCGAAGGGGTGAGTTTGAAGTTGTAGATATCGCCGATAGCGCCCTGGGAAGAAGGCATATTGATGAGCATACGGCAGGTCTTCATCGCTTCCTGCCACTTTGCGATCTTCGCCTTTTCGGTGATCTGGTTGATATACAGCACGGAAGTATGGCCGTAGCCGCCGTCTGCAATCAGGCGCTCTGCCTTTGCGACTGCCTCGTCAAAATCTTTGGCGCGGTACAGTGCCAGCACGGGCGAGAGTTTTTCGTGAGCGAAAGCTTCTTCCAGCTCCACGCTCTCCACTTCGCCGATGAGCACCTTTGCGGTGGGTTCTACGGTGAAGCCGCAGATCTCTGCGATCTTGGGTGCGCTCTGTCCGACGATCTTGGCGTTGAGCGCGCCGTTGATGATCATGGTGCTGCGGACTTTGTCCTTTTCCTCATCGGTGAGGATATGGCAGCCGCGCTTTGCAAACTCTGCCTTGACCGCATCGTAAACCGCGTCTTCCGCGATGACAGACTGTTCGGACGCGCAGATCAGGCCGTTATCGAACGTCTTGGAATGGATGATGGAGTTGACCGCAACGGTGACGTCCGCCGTTTCGTCGATGATGGCGGGCGTATTGCCTGCGCCGACGCCGAGAGCGGGTTTACCGGAGGAGTACGCGCTGCGCACCATGCCGGGGCCGCCCGTAGCAAGGATGATGTCCGCCGTCTTCATCAGCGTGGTGGTCATTTCCAGGGAAGGAACGTCGATCCAGCCGATGATGCCTTCGGGAGCGCCCGCCTTGACGGCCGCATCCAGAACCACTTTCGCCGCCGCGATCGTGCAGTGCTTTGCACGGGGGTGCGGGCTGATGATGATGCCGTTGCGCGTTTTCAGGCAGATGAGCGTCTTGAAGATCGCCGTAGAAGTCGGGTTGGTGGTAGGAATGACCGCCGCGACGACGCCGATAGGCTCTGCGATCTTTTTCACACCGTAAGCCGTGTCCTCTTCGATGACGCCCACCGTCTTGGTGTGCTTGTAGGTGTTATAGATGTACTCTGCCGCGTAGTGATTTTTGATGACCTTGTCTTCCACGACGCCCATGCCCGTTTCCGCAACCGCCATCTTGGCGAGGGGGATACGCTGGCTGTTGGCAGCGAGTGCAGCCGCAGTGAAGATCTTGTCTACCTGCTCCTGCGTGTAGGTGGAAAAAATTTCCTGCGCTTTTCTGACCTGTTCGATCTTCGCCATCAAAGCTTCAACCGAGTCTACGATCTTTTCGTTCTCCATTTGACCTCTCCTTGCAAAAATTATTTTTCGCTGTTTAAAATTTGTGCGAGGCGTTTGGACAGGATCGCAAGCGATGCCGCCATATCCTCGTTTTTAACTGCAATACCCTGCGGAAGCACGAGATTTGCGGGCGCGAAGTTCCAGATCGCGCGCACGCCCCCTTCCACAAGCTCGTCCGCGACCTGCTGCGCCGCCTCTTTGGGGACCGCGATGATCCCGATGAGCACGTTCAGCCGCCGCACGAGCCGCGACGTTTCCGCCGCGTCGAACACCTGCACGCCGCCGAAACTCTTTCCAATCAGCTTCGGAGAAGTATCGAACGCCGCCACAATGTTCAGGCCGTAATTTTTGAATCCGCCGTACCCCACAAGCGCCCTGCCCAGTCCGCCTGCGCCGACAAGCACCGCATCCGTCACGTTGTCGTAACCGAGAAAACGGTTGATCCCCGCGATCAGATCGGCGATCTCAAACCCGAGCTTGGGTTTGCCCGCCACCGAACTGATGACGGCAAGGTCTTTGCGCACCTGCACCGCGTTGAGGCTGAGCCCCTCGGCGATCGCCGTGGAAGAGATCGTCCTCTCCCCCGCCAGCTCCCTCTCTTTGAGAAAGCGCAGATACGACGGCATCCTGCCGATGGTCGCTTTGGAAATGTTGGTCAATTCTTTGTTATTCCCCATTTCTTCCGCTCCCCTCAAACAGATATCGATAAAAGTTTATTGATAACTTTTTATCGATAAAATTTTATCAAATGGAGAGAGGTTTGTCAAATGCAGAGCAAAAATTTTTTGAAAAGTGAAAAAATTACGCGTTTCAACGAAGTTTGTGAATTATTTACATTTCACTTACCTCTCGGCATCATGATACCATCAAATTGACCATATTTCAATAGTTTATCCAAAAATCGGCAAAAAATTCTATCTCTTTTTCAGGGGATCTCCTTGCCCGCGATCTTTTTCCCCTGCGCCCATAAACAAAAAGCATTGCCGGCAGATCTTGAATGTCAATTCGCGGCATCTCTCTGTTTTTTCTTTCTCCCCGTTTGCTTCCGCGATAATGTTTCCCAAACAGACCAGTTCCGCCAAAAGGGCAAACTCCCGCCTTGTCAACTTCAACGCGGCAACAGCAATCCCCGAAGCGGCAGCACAGTCTTCGCCAAAACTGAAAGATTTCGGAGGAGCGCCCCTGCCGCTCCTCTTTGACGGCGGCTCCGCCTTTGTCAATATTTTTACGATCTCTTCGATCAGCTTTCCCTTTTTCTTTGATGTGGGGCGGGAAACTCCCACCTTTCTCCCGTATTCCCTTAAAAAATAGAGATTCCGTTTTTGCAGTTCCCTGTACAATTCTTCCTGTTCACAGGTCAATTTCTTTTCTGCTGTCATAAAAATATCGTTTCCGCTCCCGCCTTGTTGTCCGCTCTTTTCGTTCATTCTTTCCTCATATTCCGCAGAGATCTCTTTCTTTTCCCTCTCTCCTTGTCCGTTCTTTTTTCCCTCGGCTTCCGCACCGTACTCTTCTATTCTTCTTTCCCCTTGTCCCTTTTCCCTATTCATCCTTCCCTCCTCATTCTTTTTTTGTAAATTTTCTTCTTTCATGTCTGATCTCCTTTTTTAAGTTCGTGTTTCTATATTCTTGTACATTTTCAGTACGATAGTATTTTATCATTAAAAGCGTGTTTAAGCAAATAGAAAATAGAACATTTATCCTTTTTTATAAATTGTCTGCTTTTGTTTAAAATGTTTGTATTCTGCCGAAACAGCGATGATTTCCTGTATAGCGGCCTGAATGCTTCGGCCTCTCAGAGAAATACACGCCCGTTCAAACAACAGCAGATAAATTACGATATTTAAAGAGATCTGCAATAAAACTCAGAAAATTTGTCAAACTTTTTAAAGCAAAGGTCGGTATGCTTCTGCATAAACCATCACTTGGGAGGGAAATATGCCGCATCAAAAAGACATTGACTTTTCCGTTTCCTCTGTATTTCAGGCAAGATTGACGCAAGCTTTTCGCGGAGATACGCGCAGTAAAACAGAGATCGCAAAGGAAATCGGTATCAGCAAAGATGTATTTATCCGTGCCATGAATGCAGGGCTTCTTCCGAGTACGCGCACCCTGATCAAAATTGCGGACTATCTGGAACTTTCCATTGACTATCTTCTCGGACTCTCTGACAAAAACACCCCCAGGAAAACATTGGATAACCTTTCTTTTTACGAACGGCTGGAACAGCTGAAAACGCAGGCAAACAAAAAATACGGAACGATCGCCGCCGAAACAGGGCTTTCCCGCAGTCAGTTTTCCACATGGAGACAAAAAAATTATATTCCGAGCCTCGAAGTGTGCTATCAGTTGTCCCTGTACTTTCACACTTCCCTCGACCGACTTTTGGCAAGGGAATAGATAACAGACTGTCTTTCCCCTGTCTGCAAATTGACAAAAAAGCGGAGACCGCTGATTTCGGCGGTCTCCGCTTTTCTTTTATAGTAATATGTTGCTCGTGATCATGTCCACGCCCCACGAAATGAGCTTTTGCGCGTCGGCGGGATCGTCGCAGGTAAAACAGTTGATGACAATGCCCGCGGCGTGCAGATCGTTTACGCGCTCCTGCGTGAGAGCGCCGTACCAGATATCCAGCCCCATGCCGTATTCCGTCAGGCGGGAAATGAGGTCGGGAGTATATTCCCCCGTGAGAAACTGTATTTTCTGCTGCGGCAGCATCTTGCGGACCTGCACGAGATTTTCAAAACAAAACGAAATAAAGATGATCTTTTCGAGATCGTATTCTGTCTTGCAGATCTGCACGATCTCTGCAATATATTTCTCTGCCATGGGATTTTTCAGTTCGATGACCGCCGTCTTTTCATAGCGGCGCACGACGCGCAGATATTCCTGCAGAGAGAGCAATCTCTGCATATCCGAATACCCGTCCGTATCCTGTTCGTGCAGGCGAACCTCTCTCAGCTGTGCAAAGGTACTGTTTTCCGCGGGGAGATCGCGCTCTCCCACCCGCCCCGTTCTGTCGTCATGCAGGATGACGTATTTTCCGTCCGCGGTGACGTGGACGTCCGTTTCGATGCCGAAACAGCAGCGGTTACCCGCCGCCACAAACGCGGCGAGAGTATTTTCCAGCTCCACCCCGCTCAGTCCCCTGTGAGAGACGATTTTTGTGTTCCCTTTCTTCTCCAGATAAACGGGCTGCATATTCTCCCCTCCTACATCAGCGTGATATTGTTTTCTTTGCAGTACTCTTCGGTGGCTTTGTCCCAAAGGGAAACCTGCACTTCCCCGACGTGCATTTTGTTGAGCAGAAACATACACAGGCGGGATTGCCCGATTCCGCCGCCCATGGTGAGGGGCAGTTCGCCCGCAACCAGCGCCTTGTGGAAAGGATACTCCAACCTGTCGGCACAGTTTTCGGCATTCAGCTGCTGCACAAGGCTTTCCGCATCCACGCGGATGCCCATGGAAGAAATTTCAAAGGCGCAGTCGAGCACGGGATAGTACAGAACAATGTCGCCGTTGAGTTTCCAGTCGTCGTAGTCGGGGGCGCGGCCGTCGTGCTTTTTGCCCGATTTCAGCCTGCCGCCGATCTGCATGATGAATGCCGAACCGTGTTCGCGCACATACTTTGTTTCGCGCTGCTTGGGCGTGAGTTCGGGGTAGGCGTCCTCCAGCTCCTGCGTGGTGACAAAGGAGATCTCGTCGCTGAGATAGTTGTCCAGAGCGGGATATTCGCGGCAGAGCGTTTCCGCCGTTTTCTGAAGAGCGGCATAGATCTTTTTCACCGTTATTTTGAGGAATTCCAGCGTCCTGTCCTCGCGGCAGATGACCGCCTCCCAGTCCCACTGGTCCACGTAAATGGAATGCAGATTGTCCATGTCCTCGTCGCGGCGGATGGCGTTCATATCCGTATAGAGCCCGAACCGCACGCCGAAACGGTACTTGGCGAGCGCGTACCTCTTCCACTTTGCGAGGGAATGCACGACTTCCGCCGTTTCACCCGTCGCCTTGACTTCAAAGGACACGGGACGTTCCACGCCGTTGAGATTGTCGTTGAGACCGCTGGAACGCGTGACGAACAGCGGCGCGCTGATACGGGTGAGATTGAGCGCCTGCGAGAGGGCGTCCTCGAATACCGTCTTGATCTCGCGGATGGCTCTCTCCGTTTCGATGAGGCTGAGTTTGGAAGTGTACATAATTTTTTCCTCGCTGTTGATTTGCTTTAAAAAGGCATAAAAATCTTCGATAAAATCGTCCGCCTCCGCGCGCAGGGCGGGATGATGGGCGAGCGTCTGCCCGTCGGACACGGCGGCCGTCTGCATTCCCGCGGCTTTGGCGGAACGGATGGCGGTGAGGTTGTCCTCAAACACGAGGCATTCCTGCGGCCGCACGCCCAGTTTTTTTGCGCAGAGCAGAAAGACGTCTGGAAAGCTCTTGTTTTTCCCCGCTTCGTCCACGGTGACGAAGGCGGAAAAGAGGTCTGCCACGCCGCCCGTTTTCAGAACGGGCAGGAAAAACTCCTCCGAGGAGGCGGTGGCAAGGCTGAGACGCTTGCCCGCGGCATACAGCGCCCGCACGAGCGACGGCGCCCCCGCCTTGAAATATTTTGCGGCATCCGGCGAAGTGTAACGGTGCAGGGAAAGCTCCCGCCATTCGGCGATGAGCGTTTCCTCCCGCTCCTGCGGAAGATACTTTTCCACCGTGTAGCGGGCGCACTCCCGAAAGCCGAGATGGGCGATCTCTTCCTGATACCCCTGCGGCACGGGCATCCCCCGCCGCGCAAAGAACTGCTCGTCCACGTCCTGCCAGATGTGCATACTGTCTATCAGCGTGCCGTCCATGTCAAAAATGACGGCGCGCACCCTGTTCCAATCGATCATGATATGATTATATCATGTTTCCGCCAAAATGGCAAACGATACGAAAGCTCTCTTTCCCGCTTTGAAAAAGGCTTGAAAGTTTGCCGCGATCGTGCTATACTGTTGCAAAAGGAGAACGCCATGGCATTCTGGTCCAAAAAGAAAAAACAGACACCGCCGCCTGCGCCGCCGCCCGCGCCGCTGAGCGTGTTTCTTTCGGGCGGGAGGTTTGACAGGGATATCCTCTGCACTCTGCCGCAGGGAACGCAGGTGCTCGGCATTGCCGCGGAGGGAGAAAACTTTCCCCTCCTGCAATTTTCCGACGAGGCTACGGGCAGGTATTATCTGTTTGCGGACGAATCCTGCCGCCCCGCGCCCGAATGCGAAAAATTTTATAAGGAACTGGAAAACAGGGAGGAAGAATTGCTGCTCTTTTCCCTGCGGGAAAAGGACAGTTTGCCGCAATTTCCGCAGAACGTCCCCTCTTTTTTCGGACAAGACGCCTTCCCCCTCGCCCGCGCGGGATTTGCCGTGCGCGCCGAATTATACGAGCGTGTGAAAAAGATCGCACGCCCCTGCTGTGCGCTGGATCTGCTGCTGTATGCCGAAAGCGCTGCCTGCGTGCCCGCCCCCTTCTGCAAAGCGCAGCCCCTGCCGTGGAGCGCGGCACAGGTATTGGACGCGGTGCGTTTTTTCCACGCCGCGCGGGCGCAGCTGAGCGCGGAAAAATACCGATACGCCTTTGCATTCCTGCGCGAACGCATCACGGGCGTGTACGCCGCCCTCTGCCTTGCCAAGGACAGGCCTGCCCTGTGCTCCTTTGACGAGACGCTCCGACGGGAAAGCCCCGCTCTGCGCATTGCCGCTTTCCGCGCCTCCCCCATGCGCTTTCTGCCCGCCCTGCAAAAAAAGAATTTTGAGGCGGGTCCCTTCTCTTCCACGGGGGCAAAACTTGCGCTCTACCTGGAAAAACGACGTTAAAAGGACGGTACGTGCCTTCATTTTCAATACGAACCGCCGAGGGGCGCCAGCCCCCCCCCCCCGCGGGGTTTTCGCAAAAACCCGGGGTTTCCCCCGAAATTAAAAACCCGCCCCCCCGCGCCGCTTTGGGGGGGGGGGGACGCCTTTTTATCCGAAAAAATCAATATGCCCTTGCAAACAGGACGACGTGCTTTGCCTTTTTGCCGCAGCAGGCGCACGTTTCCGCGTGCTCGTCCTCGACGATCACGCGCGCGCTGGCAGCGGTGAGTTCCTTGATCTTGTCCTCGCACTCGCGGCAGCCGCACCAGCCTGCCTTGACGAAGTTGCCCCCTTCCACGCCCTTGAGGATGCCGTCCACGCTGTCTGCGGTGACGACGCGCTTTTCCTTGCGTTCGCGCGCGAGGGCGAGCAGGTTGGACTGGATCTCTTTGAGCAGCTCCTGCACCGTCTGCGCGGCGTTTTCCAGAGAGACTTCCTTCTTTTCGTGGGTATCCCTGCGGACGAGCACCATCTTGCCCGCTTCGATGTCGCGCGGCCCCAGCTCGATGCGCAGGGGCACGCCCTTCATTTCCCACTCGTTGAACTTCCAGCCGGGGCTGTTGTCCGAGACGTCCGCATCCGCGCGGATGCCCGCCGCAAGCAGGTCGGCCTTGAGTTTTGCGGTCGCTTCCAGAACGCCCTCTTTTTTCGCCGCGATGGGGACGATGATCGCCTGGATGGGCGCCACCACGGGCGGCAGGATGAGGCCGCGCGCGTCGCCGTGCGACATGATGAGCGCGCCGATGAGGCGGGTGGACACACCCCACGAGGTGGTGTAGCCGTATTTATGCGTGCCGTCCTTGTCCAGGAACTGAATGTCGAACGCCTTGGCAAAATTCTGGCCGAGGTAGTGAGAAGTGCCTGCCTGCAGGCTCTTTCCGTCGTGCATCATGGCTTCCATGCCGAAGGTGGCGACGGCGCCCGCAAACTTTTCCTTTTCCGTCTTTCTGCCCGTAAACACGGGGATGGCGAGGCAGGTCTCCGCAAATTCCTTATACACGCCCAGCATTTTCATCGTCTCTTCCATCGCCTCTTCCTCGGCGGCGTGGACGGTATGACCTTCCTGCCACAGAAATTCGCTGGTGCGCAGGAAGGGACGGGTGGTCTTTTCCCAACGGACGACGTTTGCCCACTGGTTGATGAGGATGGGCAGGTCGCGGTAGGACTGCAGCCACTTGGAATACATTTCCCCGATGATGGTTTCGCTGGTGGGACGGATGACGAGGGGTTCGGCAAGCGTTTCCCCGCCGCCCACGGTGACGACGGCAACTTCGGGCGCAAAGCCTTCCACGTGTTCCGCTTCGCGCGTCATGAAGCTGTACGGAATGAGGAGCGGGAAATAGGCGTTCTGATGCCCTGTCGCCTTAAAGCGTTTGTCCAGCTCCTTCTGAATATTTTCCCAGATGGCATACCCGTACGGGCGGATGACCATGGTTCCTTTGACGGGGCCGTAATCGACGAGTTTGGTCTTTAAAACGACGTCCGTATACCAGCGGGGAAAATCCGTTTCGATGTCCGCGATCTGGTTGACGAACTGTTCCTTGTCCTTTGCCATAAAATCCTCCCAAAAAAACAAAATATGGTACTTTCCGAATGATTATACCATATTTTTCTGATGATTTCAATTTATTTTGAGCGCCGTGCGCCCTTTTTTCAGTCGTTGCGCAGTTCTTTGGTTTTCCAGATGACGGCAACGGCGCCGGGGCCGACGTGCGAACCGATGACGGGCCCCATGATGGAGATCTCGGGGCGGTAGGCCCAGCGCTGTTCGATGAGCCGCGCCAGCTCCTGCGCGTCCCCTTCCGCATCCGTGTGGACGATGCGGATCATGCGGTTGTCCTCCTCTGGCTGCAGTTTTTCCATGCGGGCGAGCGTGCTTGCAAACGCCTTTTTCATGCCCTTGCACTTTTCGAGGACGGTGAGTTTCCCCTCCTGCGTGAAGGAAAGAACGGGCTTGACTTTGAGGAGCGTTCCCGCCGCGGCGGCGACGGCAGACACCCTTCCGCCGCGCTTCAAGTAAAACAGATCGTTGGCGATGATGCCGTACTGGATGTGCAGGGGCATTTCCCGCAGGGCAGACGCCGTTTCCGCGGCGCTCTTGCCCTCCGCGCGCAGGCGCACCGCCTCGCGCACCAGCGCGCCCTGGCCGATGGTGGCCGCCAGAGAATCGACGGGGTAAATTTTACAGCCAGGATGCTTTTGTTCCGCTTCCGCAGCCGCCTGCGCCGCCACGTTGGCCGTGGGAGAAAGCCCGCCCGACAGGGAGACGTGAACGATCTCTTTCGCACCCGCGGCGATCAGCTTTTCAAAGTGGGAAAGGTGCGCCTCGTGATTGAGCATGGACGTGCGGGAAAATCCGCCCGCACGCAGCTGCGCGTAAAAATCCACATATTGGGAATATTCCGTAAAGGAATCTTCGTGTTCGGTGAGCGAGCCGTCCTTGTCCATCGTGTAGCGGAGCGGAACGACGGCGATTTCGTTCTGCACGACATAGTCACTGTACAAGTCGCAAGTAGAATCGCTGGAAATGACAAATGTTTGCATATGACCTCTCTCTTATTCCGTGCGCACCTCGGCGCTCTTCCAGATGACGGCGACGGCGCCCGGGCCAACGTGCGAGCCGATGACGGGCCCCATGATGGTGACGTCGGGTTGGAAACCCCAGCGCTCCGTGATCATGGCGGCGAGATCGTTCGCCTCCTTTTCGGCGTCCGTATGTACGATCCAGATAAGCCTGTTTTCCTCCACGGGCGGATACTTTTCCATCTTGGCAAGCGCGCCCGCAAACGCCTTTTTCATGCCGCGGCACTTGTCCACGACGACGAGCTTGCCCTCGTTGTTGAAGGTGAGCACGGGTTTGACCTGCAAAAGCGAACCCGCTACCGCCGCAATGGTGGACACCCTGCCCCCTCTCTTTAAATAGAACAGGTCGTTGGCGATGATGTCGTACTGAACGTGGAAGCGGAGATCGTTGACGTAATCGTAAGCTTCCTGCACCGTTTTGCCCTCATTGCGCAGGCGGAGCGCCGCGCGCACGAGCGCGCCCTGACCGATGGTGGCGGAGAGGGAATCGACGGCGAGCAGGTTGAAATCGGGATAATCCTTTTTGATGTCTGCCGCCGCTTTCTGCGCCACGGTGACGGTGGGAGAAAGTCCGCTGGAAATGGTGAAGTGCAAAACGTCCTTTGCCCCCTCCTTTGCCAGCTTTAAAAAGTGGTTGTAATGGCTCTCGTAATTGAGCATGGATGTGCGCGAGAATGCGCCGCCGCGCAGGCGGTTATAAAAATCCACGTACTGAGAATAGTCTGTGAACGCGTCCACGCCTTCCGTAAACTGCCCGTTTTCCTCAAAGACAAAATTCAGGCTGACAAAGCGAATGTCGTTCTCTTTGACGAAATCGGCGTACAGGTCACAGGTGGAGTCTGTAGACAAAATAAATTTGTACATGATCTGACCTCTGATAATTTTCGGGTATATACCCTGTTTCATTATACCATAAGATCTTTGCGGGCGCAACTTTTTGTTAATGAAATTCAACAATTCGGGAGGGAAGAAAAATCTGCCCTTGCGGAGGGCGGATTTTGCAAAATCGGCCCTCTTTTTTCATGAAAAAAACTTGTAAATCAGGGGAAAATACAGTATAATAGAAAGCATGAACAGCGATACGAAAAAATTTACCGATAAGACAGACTGGATGAGCCTGAAAAGCGGCACGGACGTGCGCGGCGTTGCCCTGGAAGGCGTGGCGGGAGAGCCCGTCAACCTCACGGACGAAGCCGTTTCGGCCATTGTTAAGGCTTTTTGCTTCCGCCTTGCCCGCGATTTGGGCAGGGACAAGCTGACCGTTGCCGTGGGACACGATTCCCGCCTTTCCGCACAGCGGATCTCCGACTGCGTGTGCGGCGCGCTGACGCAGAGCGGGTGCGACGTCATCTTTACGGGCCTTTCCTCTACCCCGTCCATGTTCATGCTGCTGCAGGACAAGGACTTTGACGCGGACGCTTCCGTCATGATCACGGCCAGCCACCTGCCCTACAACAAGAACGGGCTGAAATTTTTCCTGCCCTCGGGCGGGCTGGAAGGCAGCGACGTTGCGGACATCCTCACCCTCGCAAGCGAAGGGAAGGCGCTTTCCGCATCCCGCAAAGGAACCGTGCGCAGGGAGAGCTTCCTCGACCGTTACTGCGCGGGACTCGTCCGCTTTGTGCGCGAAAAGACGGGAAAAGAGAAACCCCTTGCGGGCAAAAAGATCGTCGTGGACGCGGGCAACGGCGCGGGCGGCTTTTATGTGGAAAAGGTTTTACAGCCCCTCGGCGCGGACACGGAAGGAAGCCGGTTCCTGGAACCGGACGGGCGCTTCCCCAACCATATCCCCAACCCCGAAAATAAAGACGCCATGCGCGCGATTTCCGAATGCGTGAAGAAAAACAAGGCGGATTTCGGGATCATCTTCGATACGGACGTAGACCGCGCGGGCGCGGTGGACGCCAAGGGCGAGGAGATCAACCGCAACAGGCTGATCGCCCTCATTTCCGCCATTCTGCTCTCCGAAAAGCCGGGGACGATCGTCACCGATTCGGTGACCAGCGACGGACTGGCGCAATTTATCGCAAACCACGGCGGCAAACACTGCCGCTATCAGCGCGGTTACAAAAACGTGATAGACAAATCCAAAGAGCTGAACGAGGCGGGGGAATATTCCCCTCTCGCCATCGAGACCAGCGGACACGCCGCCCTCAAAGAGAATTATTTCCTGGACGACGGCGCCTATCTTGTGACGCGCATCCTCATTTCCCTCGCAAAGCTTTCCGAAGAGGGAAAAGAGATCTCCGACCTCATTGCCGACCTCCCCGAATCCCTGGAAACGGCGGAAGTGCGGCTGGGCTTCACCCCCGCGGGCAAGCCCGATTTCAAAAACATCGGCGCGCGCGCGATCGAAGAGATCAAAGAAGCCGCGCCCGCCATGGGACTGAAACTTGCCCCCGACAATTACGAGGGCGTGCGCATCAATTTCGGGAAAGGTCAGGGCGACGGCTGGGCGCTCATCCGCATGAGCCTGCACGAACCCATCCTGCCCATCAACTTTGAAAGCGACGCCAAGGGCGGATGCAAGGCGATCGCGCACAAACTTGCCGAACTTTTGCAGCCGTATGCGGAAAAAATAGACCTTACCAAACTCAAAGAGTACATCAAAAACGCCTGACAGGGCATTTATCCATAAGAAAACTATTTTTACAAGGAGATCATAAAGCAATGAACGTTCGTGAACAGACGGTAAACGCCATCCGCGTCCTCTCGGCAGAGGCGATCCAGAAGGCAAATTCCGGACACCCCGGCCTGCCCCTCGGCAGCGCACCCATCGGGTACACCATCTTTGCGGATTTTCTCAAATTCAATCCCAAGGACACCAAATGGGACGACCGCGACAGGTTTGTTTTGTCCGCAGGGCACGGTTCCATGCTCCTCTATTCGCTTCTGTATCTGTTCGGATACGACATTTCCAAGGAAGATCTGATGAACTTCCGCCAGCTGGGCTACAAGACGCCCGGCCACCCCGAATACGGCCACACGCCCGGCGTGGAGACGACCACGGGCCCGCTCGGCCAGGGCATCGGCAACGCCGTGGGTATGGCGCTTGCGGAAGCGCATCTCGCCGCGACCTTCAACCGCGAAGGGTTCCCCGTCGTAGACCACTACACCTACGCGCTGTGCGGCGACGGATGCCTGGAAGAAGGGATCTCCTACGAGGCCTGCTCCTTTGCGGGAATGCAGAAGCTGGGAAAACTCATCCTCTTCTACGATGACAACGACATCACCATCGAAGGAAGCACGGACATCACCTTCAAAGAGGACGTCGCCATGCGCTTCAAGGCGCAGGGCTGGCAGGTTTTGAAAGTGGACGACGCAAACGACCTCGACCTGCTGCGCCGCACCGTCCGCAAGGCAAAGGCGGACACGGAGCGCCCCTCCCTCATCATCTGCAAGACGGTGATCGGGTACGGCTCGCCGCTGGCGGGTTCGCAGGAATGCCACGGCGCGCCCCTCGGTGTGGAAAACCTGAAAAAACTCAAAGAAAACCTCGGCTGGACGTACGCTCCCTTTGAAGTCCCCGACGAAGTGATGCAGCACTGCGCTTCCATCGCGCGCCGCGGCGTCACCCGCCAGGGAAAATGGAAGAAGATGTTCAAGGAATACGAGGCGGCTTACCCCGAACTTGCGGCGCAGTACAAACAGTACATGAGCGGCGAGATGCCCGACCTGAAAAACAACGCGTCCCTGTTTGAGTTCACCAAGGGAGAAGCCACCAGAAGCGCAAGCTTTACCGTTTTGAACAAGCTTGCGGATCTCCTGCCCAACCTGATCGGCGGTTCTGCCGACCTGGCGCCTTCCAACAAATCCAACATGAAAAAGCGCGGCGACTTCACCCCCGAGGACAGGACGGGTTCCAACCTGCACTTCGGTATCCGCGAACACGCCATGGCGGCGATCACCAACGGCATCCAGCTGCACGGCGGATTGCAGGCATACTGCGCTACCTTCTTCATTTTCTCCGATTACATGAAACACGCCATGCGCCTTTCCGCGCTGATGCACCTGCCCGTGACCTACATTCTCACGCACGACTCCATCGGCGTGGGCGAGGACGGGCCTACCCACGAACCCGTGGAACAGCTGATCGCGCTGCGCTCTATCCCCAACATGAAAGTGTACCGTCCCGCAGACGGCAGGGAAACTGCGGCGGCGTGGATCTCCGCACTGACGGGGACTTCCCCTACCTGCCTCGTGCTGAGCAGGCAGAATCTGCCCCTGTACGAAAATTCGGGCATGGACGCGCTGAAAGGCGGCTACATCCTCGCCGACAGCGAAAAGGAAACGCCCGACGTGCTCCTCATTGCCAGCGGTTCGGAAGTGGAACAGTGTATGCAGGCAAAAGAGCTGCTCAAAGCCAAGGGAGTGGACGCGCGCGTCGTTTCCATGCCCTGCATGGAAGAATTTGAAAAACAGCCGCAGGCCTACAAGGACGAAGTTCTGCCGCCCGAAGTGAAGGCGCGCGTGTGCGTGGAAGCGGGTTCCCCCTATTCCTGGTACAAATACGCGGGAGATTGCGGCGAGATCATCGGCATGACCACCTTCGGCGCCAGCGCACCCGCGCACAAGCTGTTTGAAATGTTCGGCTTCACCGCGGAAAACGTTGTGGAAAAAGCGTTCCGCTCCATCAACAAAATTTAAAAAAAATACAGTAAAATCACGGGGACGCCGCAAACGAGCGGCGTCCCCTCTTTTTGTGTGCAAAATCTTTGTTTAAAACCTTGACAAACTATCCCCGAATTACTATAATGAGAGCAATTTTTAACCGGGAGGTAAAACATGAAAAAATTTTTCTCGATTCTGACCATACTCTGTCTCTGTCTTTCCTTCGGGATGCTGGCTGCCTGCAGCGGAGGAACAAAGAACGATGACAAGACGCAGGATACGGAATATACGATCACCGCGCAGAGCGAGGGCTGCATCTTTGACGGCATCCCCGCTCAGGCGAAAGAGGGCGACAAGATCTCCTTCACCGTGAGCATATCCGACAGCCTGAAAACGGTTGAGAAAGTGATGGCCAACGATACCGAATGCACCTTTGCGGACGGGAAGTATTCCTTCACCATGCCCGCGCAGAACGTGCAGGTGACGGCAACCGTCGGCTATGTGCAGAAAGAAATTCTCAGCGACGACGCCCTTTTGTGGAGCGCCAACGTCCCCTCGCAGATCTGCAAGGCGAGAGAGGAGGACGGAAGCTGGCCCGATCAGATGGTGCATTTTGAATTTTCCGAACCCAAGAATGTAGGATACGAAGGGAACGTGACGGTCACTTCCCTGAACCCCGAAATCATTCCGCAGAGCGCGCTGACCGACCTTTACACAAATAAACTGGACAATTATAACGGATTTTGCGACTACGGCTCCTTCAGAATTTCCCTCGACGAAGTTTCCCTTGGTACCGCCTACATAGCCGTCCATGCAAAGACCTCCAGCGTGACCCCCATCGACGCGACGATCATCAAAAAGATCGAAGTGGTAAACTACGGGGAATTGCAGGAAGAGACCTGGCAGGAAAGCGTGGAAGTAGACCTCAGCAGGGTGTACGACGAATACAAGGACAACAACATCAAGATCCAGATCAGCGACCGGGATCATCAGTACGGAACTCCGGTCAGAATGGTGACCGTTGCCGCAACGGCGGACGTCAGGACGGTCACCTTCGACTATATCCCCAACCACAACTACTCCATCACCGTGTACTACGGCGAACACCCTAATCTGGTTTTCTTTAACGCTCAATGAAAGCGTGACCGCAAACGCAACTTATCAGAACGGAGACCTCGTCTTTACGCAGGAAGGCGTGACCATCTCGGTCGACGTAGTTTCCGTAGAATGATCGCTTTTCAGAGGGCGGAGCCGCGCAAACTTGCGCGGCTCCGCTTTTGAAAAGGGGCGCCGCATTTTTGCGGCGCCCCTTTTTGCCTTTTAAGATTTGAGATACTTCATTGACCAGAAGGCGACCGCCTTGCAGCCTTTTTTGTACTTGATGTTTTTGCCCTTGGTGGTGCGGTCCTCGATGGTGATGTCCTCTTCCGTGTCCGCCTGCACAAGTGTTCCGTCGTCCATCTGAACGGCAAACTTGTACGGTTCGGTGACGTAATCGGAATAGACGACCTTGCGCCCCTTGCCGAGATCGACGATCTTTATGCCCTTTCTGTACCGCGCCATCGGATCCACCTGCGACGCGATGACCTTTTTGATGGTGTTGCCGTCCGTTGCGACGATGATCTCCCCTTCGCCGTCGATCTGCCCCGCGTACACGACGTAGTCGCCCTCCGCAAGGTTGATGCCTCGCACGCCCGCGGAGATCCTGCCCTGGGTGGGAATGTCGTTTTTATACGCATTCAGGCACATACCCTGCGCCGTGACAAAGAACAGCGTGGTGGTGGGGTCGGGATCGTCCTGTTCGATGCCGATGATCTCGTCCCCCTCGTTGACCTTGGCCGCCTGGAAAGCGTATTTGAGAATGTTGTATTCCTTCCAGTCCGTCTTTTTGACGTAGCCGAGCTTGGTATAGAACAGCAGGCTGCCCTTGGGCATCTTTTCGCCCACTTCGCAGAAGTAGACGGGCTTTTCCCCTTCCAGCGCGTCGGGGCAGAGATCTTTGTACGCCATTCCCTTGCCCTTGAGCTTGCCGGGTTCGACGTCCTCGAAGTCGATCTTGTAGCAGTTGCCCATGTTGGTGAAGGAATAGACGATCTTGTCCGTTTCCGTGCGCAGGGAGAGGCGGATGATGTCCGAAAGGGTGGATTTTTCGCCGATGTTCTTATCCGACATATTGAAATTCTTTTCGGTGACCACCTTGACGGTGTCGTCCGCGGTGTAGACGAGCACGCATTTTTCGGAGGGGCGCACGTCGTCGAATTTTTCCACCTTGATCTCGGTGACGTCGAACACGAGATTGCTCTTTCTCTCGCTCTTGTACTGTTTTTTGATCTCTTTGAGCTCGTTTGCCACCACTTCCATCTGCAGTTTCTTGCTTTCGACGATGGCGGTGAGGCGGGCGATCAGCTTTTTCAGTTCTTCCAGTTCCTGTTCCAGCTTGTAAATTTCCAGTTTGGTGAGGCGGGCGAGCCTGAGATCGAGGATGGCCTGCGCCTGGCGCTCGGAGAGATCGAACCTGTCGCGCAGGCGCTGCCTTGCCACGGGAACGCTCTCGCTGGTCTTGATGATCTCGATGACCTCATCGATGTTGCGCACGGCGATGATCAGCCCTTCGAGGATATGGCAGCGCTCCTTCGCCTGCGCGAGGTCGTATTTCGTGCGGCGCAGCACCACTTCGCGCTGGTACGCCACATAGTATCTGATGATGTCCAGAAGTCCCATCTGCTGAGGCTTGCCCTCGGCAATGGCGACCATGTTGATGCCGAACGTGCATTCGAGGTCGGTATATTTGTACAGTGCGGCGAGAATTTTGTCCACGTCCGCGTCTTTTTTGACCTTGATAACGGCGCGCATCCCGTTGCGGTCGGATTCGTCCGTGATCTCGGAGATCCCGCCCAAAATGTCCTTTTTCTCCTCGCGCAGTTCGGCGATCTTGGTGAGCAATTTTGCCTTGTTCACCTGGTAGGGAAGTTCGGTGATGACGATGAGCTTTTTGTCGTTGTCCCCTTCCTCCACGTTGACCTTGGCGCGCAGGAGGATCTTGCCCTTGCCCGTCTGGTACGCCTGCACCAGCTCGTTTGCGACGATGTAGCCGCCCGTGGGAAAATCGGGCGCCTTGATGTACTTCATCATCTCAAACAGCTTGATCTTGGGATTGTCGATATAGGCGACGATGCCGTCGATGACCTCTCCCAGATTGTGCGGCGGGATATTGGTGGCAAGGCCCACCGCAATGCCCGACGCGCCGTTGACCAAAAGGTTGGGGAATCTCCCGGGCAGCGTTTCCGGTTCCTTCAAACTATCGTCGAAGTTGAGGGTAAAGCGGACGGTATCCTTTTCGATGTCGCGCAGAAGTTCGAGCGCGAGCGGTTCCAGCCTGGCTTCCGTATAACGCATGGCGGCGGCGGGATCGCCGTCCACCGAGCCGAAGTTGCCGTGGCCGTTGACCAGCGTCATGCGCATATTGAAATCCTGCGCCATGCGCACCATCGCGTCGTACACGGAGGAGTCGCCGTGCGGGTGATATTTACCCATGCAGTCGCCGACGATACGCGCGCTCTTTTTGTGCGGCTTGTCGGGCGTCAGGCCCATGTCGTACATAGTGTACAGGATCCTGCGCTGAACGGGTTTCAGCCCGTCCTCCACGCGCGGCAGCGCGCGGTCGAGAATGACGTATTCCGCATACGGGAGCATGGAATTGGGCAGCACCTCTTCCAGGGGCGTCAGAAACAGACTGCCCTTGGGTTCTTCCTGCGGCGGGAGTTCGTTTTCGCCGTTGTTTTTTCTCTTTTTTGCCATACGTCCCTCCCGTTAAATGTTCACGCGGTCGATAAAGGTATCGATCTTGTTGAAGTTTGCGTTCTGCGCCAGAAATTCCTTGCGCGCCTCCACGCGGTCGCCCATCAGCGCCGTGACCATCTGTTCCGCTTCCGCCGCGTCCTCGATGTTCACCTGGATGAGGTTGCGGTGCGCGGGGTCCATCGTCGTGTCCCAAAGCTGATCGGCGCTCATTTCGCCCAGCCCTTTATACCGCTGGATCTGATACCCCTTGCCCACGATCTCGATCTTCTTCTGCAGTTCGGCATCGTCGTAAGCGTATTCCACGACGTCCTTTTTGTACACCTTGTACAGAGGGGGCATTCCGATATACACGTGGCCGTTGTTGATGAGTTCGCGCATATAGCGGAAAAAGAATGTGAGCAAAATGCAGCGGATGTGCATCCCGTCCTGGTCGGCATCGGAAAGGATAATGACCTTATGATACTTGAGGTCGTCCATGCAGAAATCGCCGCCGTAGCCCGCGCCAAGCGCGGAAATGATGGTGCGGATCTCCTCGTTGGCGAGCACCTGTTCGATGCGTTTTTTCTCTACGTTGAGCGGTTTTCCGCGCAAAGGCAGGATCGCCTGCGTCTGGCGCACGCGCGCCTGTTTGGCGGTGCCGCCTGCCGAATCGCCCTCGACGATAAACAGCTCGTTGAGTTCGGGTTTCTTGCCCGTGCAGGCGGCAAGCTTGCCCACAAGCGTGAGATTGTCGATAGAGTTTTTGGCACGCGCGACTTCCTTTGCCTGCCGCGCCGCAATGCGCACGCGCGCCGCGTTCTGCGCCTTTTTGATGATCTCTTCAAAGACGGGCTTGTTTTCCGGCTTGGCGAACAGGGCGTTCATCCCCTCTACCGTCGCCGTCTCCACGGGAACGCGCGCCTCGGCGTTGCCGAGTTTGGTCTTTGTCTGCCCCTCAAACTGCACGTTTTTCATCTTGATGGACAAAATCGCCGTCAGTCCCTCGCGGAAATCCTCGCCCAGAAGGTTGGGGTCCTTGTCTTTGAGCATCCCCAAAGAGCGCGCAACGTCGTTGAGGCTCTTGGTCAGGCCCGTGCGGAAGCCCGTTTCGTGGAATCCGCCTTCGGGCGTGGGAATGTTGTTGACAAAGGAAAACAGGCTCTCGGTAAATTCGCCCGTATGCTGCATGGCAAACTCGATGAGGATGCCTTCCTTTTCCGTCTTGTACCCGATGGGATTGAGATACAGCGGCGTTTTGCCTTCGTTGAGATACGTGGCAAAATCGTGCAGGCCTCCGTCGAATTTATAATTGACGACAATGGGTTTCTTATCCTCGGGGACGCGCTCGTCCACGAGGTTGATCTCCAGCCCCTTGTTGAGGAACGCCAGCTCTTTCAAACGCTTGGACACTGCGTCAAAATTGAAATTCACCGAATCGAACACCGTCGGGTCAGGCTTGAAACGCACCAGCGTGCCCCTTTTATCCGTCTTTTGCTTGGTGTCTTTGAGGTGTTCCTCGGGGACACCGGACATATATTTCCCCTTCTTTTCGTCGTAATAGGAATGGAAAGACATGGTGTACACGGTGCCGCGGTACACCTCCACTTTCAGCCATTCGGAAAGGGCGTTGGTGACGGACGCACCCACGCCGTGCAGGCCGCCCGAAAAAGAATAGTTGTGCTCGTCAAACTTTCCGCCCGCGTGCAGCTGCGTGAACACGACCTCCACGCCCGAAACGCCCGTTTTGGGGTGAATATCGGTGGGGATGCCCCTGCCGTTGTCCTCGACAGACGCGCTCCCGTCCTTATAGAGCTTTACTTCCACGCGGTCGGCATAGCCGTTTGCCGCCTCGTCGATGGCATTGTCGACGATCTCCCACAGAATGTGGTGCAATCCCTTGACGCCCGTGGAACCGATGTACATTCCGGGACGAAGACGCACCGCATCCAATCCTTCGAGTATGGTGATATCCTCTGCACTGTATTTCTTATCTGCCATTGCTTCCTCCGTACAACATATACGCGGCGATCTGAAAATACGCCCCTACTATACACACATTATACCATATCTTGCGTTTTTTTTCAATCAAAATACACAAAAAACCCGCATTTTTTGCGCACCCGCCCGCAGAGAAAAAGGGCTGTACGACAGCCCTTTTTTTGCGTTTTTCCGCCTTCGGCGCAAAAAAATGCGGCGCCCGCCGACGGCGGGCGCCGACTGAAAACTTTTCAGCGGCTGCGGCACTCCACGCTCTTTAAAAAAGCGGAGATCTCGCGCATTGCCTCCTCAAAATGTTCTGGTTCGTTTAAAAATTCGTGGCGGCTGCCCTCGATGAGGTGCATACTCACCCGCTTCATGCCCTGTTTTTTGTAAAATTCGTACAGCTTTTTTACGCCCTTCGCCCCGCCTACGGGGTCGTCCGCCCCCGACAGCAGAAGCACGGGCAGTTCCGTCTCCAGGCGGCGCGCATTTTCCTTTTTATACAGCCCCGAAAGCCCCTTGAAAAAGCAGGAATAAAAATTGTTGCTGCACACAAAGTTGCAGAAAGGGTCTTCCCGATACTTTTCGTTGCTCTCGCGGTTTGTGGAGAGCCACTGCCATTCCCCTTCCCCGATCTTTTTGTCGTACCCGCCGAACACGACGGAATTGACCAGCTTTGCGGGCGCGTCCTTGCCTTTAAACGTACCGCCGATGCAGGAGAGCAGCCTGCCTGCGGCGACGGCGGCTGCGTTCTGGCGGGAGCTCCCCGCGATCACCGCGCCGTCGATAAAGCGGGAAAAGCGTTCGAGAAACGCCTGCGTTAAAAAAGAACCGTAAGAAAACCCGAAAAGCACATAGCGTATGCCCGCATACTTTTTGCCGTAATGCCCGGCTATGCCCGCCATGTCTTTGAGGGTATCTTCAAACATATCCCCTTCGGCATAACCGGGGGTGTCCGCGCCCGTATCCCCGTGGCCGCGGTGATCGTCCGCCACCACGATATACCCCAAATCGTTGAGCGCGCGCGCAAACTTTTCGTAACGCGCCCCGTATTCGTTCATGCCGTGCGCGATCTGCACCACGCCCGCAGGATCGGAAACGTCCGCCCATTCCCGCACAAAGATGTTTTTTCCGTCATAAGACTGAAAGACCATACGTACACTCCCTCCCTGTCCCAATATTGTACCGCACTTTTGCGCGTTTGTAAAGGGAACGCAAAAAATTTGCCCCGTTTTCTTATATTTTGCAAAAAAGCAAAATATACTAATCGCATGGGAGGAACTATGAAAAAAATAGTGCTCACGGGCGGAGGAAGCGCGGGACACGCCGTTCCCAACCTCGCCCTTCTGCCCCTGTTGCAGGGGCGCTACGACGTGCGTTACCTCGGCACGGACGGCGTGGAAAAACGCATTTTTGCCCCGACGGGCATCCCTTTTTACACCATTTCCGCCGTCAAACTCGTGCGCGGGAGCGTGACAAAAAATCTTCTCCTGCCCGTGCGGCTTTTGCAGAGCGTGCGGCAGGCGCGCCGCGTCCTCAAAGAGATCACGCCCGACCTCGTCTTTTCCAAAGGCGGATACGTCGCCCTGCCCGCCGTTCTGGCGGCAAAAAAGCTGGGCATTCCCGTCCTGACGCACGAATCCGACCTCACCCCCGGGCTTGCCAACAGGCTGATCGCGCGCAGGTGCCGCGCCGTCCTCACCGCTTTCCCCGAAACGGCACAGCGGCTGAAAAACGCAAAGTTTACGGGTTCGCCCGTGCGGCAGGAACTGTTTGAAGCGGACAAAAACGCCGCCCTGAAAAAATACGGATTTTCTGGGGGAAAACCCGTCCTGCTCTGTTTCGGAGGAGGAAGCGGGAGCGCGGCCATCAATGCCGCCCTGGACAAAGCCCTGCCCGATCTTTTGAAAAAATGGGACGTTCTGCACATCCGCGGAAAGGGCGTATTTGACAAAAAACAGGGGTACGTCCCCCTCGAATACGAACAGAACATGGCTTCCGCCTATGCCTGTGCAGACTTTGTCCTGTCCCGTGCGGGCGCAAACACGCTGTTTGAATTGCTCGCCCTGAAAAAGCCCGCCCTGCTCATTCCGCTGGAAAACCGCCGCTCTCGCGGCGACCAGGCGCAAAACGCCGCCTACTTCCTGCAAAGGGGACTTTGCCGCGTTCTGCCCGAAAAACAGCTTACCCCGCAGCGCCTGAAAGAAGAGCTTTCCCTGCTCGCCGAGGACAAAGATCTGCCTGCCCGACTGGCACGCGCCCCCTTTACCCCCGCCAACGAGAGGATCGTGCGGGAAATCCAGGCCGTTTTACATCGGTAATTTATCTGAAAAAAAGGCGCCCGCCCCGCGGTACGCGGGACGGGCAGTGAAACAAAAAAGCGGGCGCATTTAAAAAATGCGCCCGCTTTTTACTATACGTTATACGTTTTTGACGACAAAACCAAATCTCTTTAAAAACTCTACGGAGAGAGGGATCCACGTGCGGATATGGCGGAACATAGGATCGGAAACGTCCCCTTCGTTGACTTCCTCGTCGCAGGTAGCCATGCCGTGCCACCCATCCGCATAGATATGCAGTTCCACAGGCACGCCCGCCTTGTGCAATGCGCTGTACAAAAGGATGGAATTTTCCACGGGCACGCAATCGTCCGGCGAGTTCGCCCAAATAAAGGAAGGCTTTGCGGAAGGGCGCACTTTTTTGTCCAGAGAGTAATCCTTTCTGTCCACGAGGTCCGCACAGAGATTGTCAAACGATCCGACGTGCGCAACAGCTTTGTCGCTGCTGACGACGGGATAGGAGTACACGGACGCATCGGGACGGATGCGTTCGCATTCCTCACCCCACATCGCTTTCAGCGCGGGATCGTCCCAAAGCAGGGAAATACAGCCGCAAAGATGTCCGCCTGCAGAAAAGCCGATGGCTGCTATGTGTTCGCCGTCAATGTTGAGCTTGTCCGCTTCGCGGCGCAGATACATCATCGCCATACCCGCCTGTACAAGGGGAACGGGATAACGGTGCGCAGGCGCAATGTCGTAATCCAAGACAAAGCAATCAAATCCCTGCGCAAGGTATTGCAGCGCGATGGGTTCGCCCTCCCTCTGCGAAACAAAACAATACCCGCCGCCGGGGAAAATCAGGATGGCGGGGCGCGTCTTGCGCACGTTCATCTCGGTGACGACCATGTGGCGGAAAGAATAGAGATACCCCTTTTCCTCCCCCTTGCGCTCTACGCCTGCCCATTTGTACAAGTCAATTTTTTCCGTGATCATTTTCTTCTCCTTAAAATAAAGAGATCCTTTCCGATCTCTATGAGTCCTTCGTCCGTGAACCGTTTTCAAACCGTGCGGTACGGCGTTTTCCGCTTGTCCCCCTGTTCTTTTCCGATTCCCCTCTATTCTATGCAAAGAAAGGGCAAAAGTCAACAGTTTAGAAAAAAAATTTTCGCTTATTCGTATTCTGTATAATCGCGCCTGGATTTATCGTTTTTGCAAACGGGGCGCCCGCCTTTCAGATCGACGAAAATGACGTCCTCCCCGATCTTGGAAACGCTGCGAAGGGGGATAAACAGATCGTTCCTGTGCAGAAAGGAAAATTTTCCGCCGGGCACAACGATCCCGAAAAATTTCCCCTCCGGAAAACTGAATACGACGTCGCACGGCCTGCCCAGATTTTTCCCGTCCGCGAGGTTGATGACGGGCTTTACGCGCAACTCCCGAAAGGATATTTCCATAGCACTCCTTTGCCGCTTGCCTGCGGCCCTTTTTTTCATTGTATGCAAAGGAGGGAAAAATGCTGCCTGTCCGCGCAAAAGAAAAATCCCGACAGGGAATTTACTCCGCCAAAGCCTGTAAGGCTTTTCGGGTTTCTTCCTCCTGTCGGGATAGTTTTAAAATCCGAACAGTTCGTCCGCCACTTCGCGGATCTTTTTTGCCGTTTCCTGCACCTCTCTGCGGCTCTGCACAACGGCGATCTTCTCTTCTTTTCCCAGCCGCTCAAAGAGTTCAAAGTATTTTTTTCGGACGCGCTCCATATTGTCCAGCTTTTCGTACCGCTCCGTACTGCCCCGCCTGCTCACCCTGCCGAGGCTGACCTGCGGGTCAATGTCGATATAAATATTGATGTCAGGGCGAAGAAGCTCGGCACACATTGCGTTCGCCTGCATTACCCAATCCAGACTGACGTGCGCCCCGTTGTAGGCGTACGAAGAGAGATAATACCGATCGGAAAGCACCGTGATCCCTGCCTCTATTTTGGAAAGGATCCCGTTGACGGGATTGTTCAGATGGTCCAGCCTGTCCGCCACAAACAGCGCCGCGATCGTCTTTTCGTCGGCGGGGATCCTGCCCGTCATGCACTGGTGCAGCACGGAGCCGATCGGGCCGTCCGTAGGCTCGCAAGTCGTGTACACGGACACCCCCTTCTCCCGCAGATAGTTTGCAAGCAGCTTGATCTGCGTGCTCTTTCCGCTGCCGTCTATCCCTTCAAATACAATAAATTTTCCTCTCTGCATGGCAAGCAAACCTTCCTTCGTTTCTGTCCCATCTACTCTACCACAAAAGCAAGAAAATTTCAAGCGGTTTGACCGCCCCGCTTTCAAAGCTCCGACTTTTCAAAAAATTTCCGACACCGCAGGGTCATTCTTCCGTCTGCTCGATCTGCATCTCCAGCCCGCAGGAGGAGAGAAATTCCACGGAAAGATCCAGCCATTTTCCCACGTGCGCCAAAAGATCGCTGTGCTGTGTGCTCCTCTGCACTTCGGGACTGCACACCGAAAGACCGTGAATACCCTCACGGAAAATATGCAGCTCCGCCGCCACCCCCGCCGAAACGTACGCCTCGTACAGGCGGACGGAATTGCTCACGGGAACAGAAGTATCGTCGCTCGTCGTCCAGATAAAGGCGGGAGAACAGGCAGAACTCACTTTATCGTCATACTGATACTCTTTTCTGTCCCGCTTTCCGTTGCAGAAATTGTCGATCGAGTCGTTGGGGTCATTCCCTTCATGGTCGTCGTAAACGACGGCATAGCCGTACACCGAAGCGTCGGGGCGCGCTTTTTCCCATTCGTCGCCGAACAGGCGGCGAACGGCGGGATCGTCCGTCAAAACGGAAATACACCCAAGCAGATGCCCTCCTGCCGAAAATCCGACGGCGGCGACACAGTTTTCCAGCGTGTCTGTCTCCTGCGCGGTTTTGCGAATATACATCATCGCCATCGCCGCCTGTTCTATTGTGTACGGATAGGTATGCGGCAGAACGTCATAGTCCAGCACGAACGCATTGAACCCTTTCTGAAAATAATACAGCGCCACGGGCTCCGCTTCGTAAGGAGAAACAAATTTATATGAGCCGCCCGGCAGAACGAGGATCGCCGGACGCCTGCGGCGCAGGCCCTGACTGCGTATTTTTTCATGCACATAGGCGGTAAGTTTTCCTGCCCGCGCTTCCCTGCGCGGCTGATGAAAATACTCATAAAGATCGATGACTTCGTATTGCATATTACACCTCCATGTTGCGGCCGCACGCCCTCACTGTACGCAAAAACGAGGACGGCCGCCTGATTTTTTGATATACGTTCCCGCCAAATCCGAGCAGGCCTACTCATTGTACCCGATCGTCTGCGGTTTGTCAAGGCTTGTTTTCAGAAAGACAACGATCGCCACCCGAAAGAGAAAGAAAAGAGAGGAAAGTTTTTAAACAAGCAGAAAAAGAGAGGCAAATGTGATATGATATGCACCTCTTTTTTTACGTATATCAGCTCTCTTTTTTGACGAGTATCTGCCGAACCCCCTGAAGGGGTCCCCTCGGAGAAGCGCGCTTCGCTCGCGCGAACAGCCGCGGACAAGCCGCGCCTGTTCCCTTCTCTTATGAAATCACCACGAAAAAAGAGAGGCGTTTTGCCTCTCTTTTTTTGCTCTTTTTTGACGAGTATCTGCCGAAACCCCTGAAGTGGCCCTCTCGGCAGGGCGTCGCTTCGCTCGCGCGAACAGCCGCGGACAAGCCGCGCCTGTTCCTTTCTCGCATGAAATCACCACGAAAAAAGAGAGGCATTTTGCCTCTCTTTTTTCGTGGTGACCCCTTTGAGGTTAAAGGCGAACTATTTACTTCCTCAAACGTTACCGTT
>ERZ1090879.199-NODE-199-length-40432-cov-12.368873_pt1 | contig 40432 bp, 61 predicted proteins | sample MGYA00478472_ERZ1090879 | MGnify/ENA primary metagenome ERZ1090879 (study PRJEB33644, sample SAMEA5815723) | chicken gut metagenome | biome: Chicken; feature: Gastrointestinal Tract; material: Caecum | place: Ireland | collected 2019-01-01 | study: A study of the... | reverse complement strand
GTTCGGTAAGATAGAATAAAGAAAAGATAAAATAAAGGGAATAAAGCAATGAACTCAAGTCTGTTAAGGTCAGCAAGAATAGCAAAGCAAATGACACAATCTGATATTGCTGCTGCCATAGAAAAGACCACCGACTGTTATTCAAAGAAGGAAAGAGGGCAGAATTGCTTTACTCCTGATGAAATTGTAATTATCGCTAATGTGCTTGGGCTTACGTTCAGGCAGATTAACGATATTTTTTTTGACTCGAAATTACCAATCAGTAATAACGGTGCATAATCTTCCTGTTTGTCAATATTATAGCACCGAATGAGGGCTACCACAATGGGAAACGACTCTACAAAAGCCAACACGAACGTGTACTTTCTCGCCAGAAAACAGGCGGCAAAATACGACGAGAGGCTATGTAGCCGTGAGAGTGCCGCCGATCTGATAGGAGTTTCTTCCTCATCGCTTGCGGACTATGAATTAGGTCAAACGAAAGTTGTTCCGGTAGATAAGGTAGCAATAATGGCGGAAGTTTATCACGCTCCGCAATTAAAGACTTTATATTGCAAGCACGAATGTCCGATAGGAAAATTGCTTGCTGTTTCCACAGAAGTTAAGACCATTGAACGTGTTACTTTGGGGTTGCTGGGGCAGCTTGATTTAAGAAAGCTTGAAGATATAAAGAAAACGCTCATTGATGTTTCGTTGAATGAAAGAGAAGATTTAGACGAGTTAAAAGAATTGCAAGAAATCAGGCTTTATTTTGATAAGTTGCAAGAAAAAATATCCGAATTGACGCTTTTATGCGATAAAAGGGAGGCTGACAGTAAGTGGTAGAAATGCTTGAAAAAATCAAGAAGTGCCTTAAAGAAGAATACGGCATTAGTTCAGTTCAGGAACTTGCTATAGCCCTCGAAAAATCGCAGAAAATACCCATCGGGATTTTTACAACGAATAGGAAAGAGGCTAATGAAAATGAATGTTGAAATATGTAAAGACCTTACATTTGATGACGGATTGCACGTATATAAATTGCACGGAGTAACACTTCCTTCCGTAACACAGTTAATGAAACCGTTAACGGATAATTACTACGGCGATACAGATTACGAATTCCTGAAAAATGCTGCAACAAGAGGAACGACAATACATAACAGCATAGAGAATTATTGGCTATTCAACGTCGTTGATATACCTCACGAATATAAGGCCTATATGGACGCTTTCCTAAAATTCGTAGAAATGTATAAGCCCAAGCCTTTGGCTACCGAAGTGAGATTTTACCACAAGTATTTGTACTATGCCGGAACCGCAGATTTGATATGCACTCTAAACGGAAACGATAACGAAGTGTGGCTTATCGACTATAAAGCGACAGCCGGGATACACAAGTTTCTCACCAGAATCCAGCTTGAGGGATATAAGCAAGGAATAGAGAGTCAGGGTATCACTATCCACAGAAAAGGTATTCTGCATCTCACCAAAACAGGAAAATTCACGTTTGACGATGAGTATGACGATGAACACGATAGTGAAAGTTTGGAAGTTTTCAGCGCATTGCTTACGCTGTATAACTATATGAAAAAAAATAAAAAATAGGAGGACACTATGGAACAGTTGCAGACAACAGACCAAGAAGTGGTTTTGGCAGAATTGCCAGCAACAGAACAGGAAAGCATCGACGGAGAACAGGAATTGCAGGTATCGGTTACCGAGTTCGGAAAAAAGGCAAGCGGTATCATTGTAAAAACGGAAGATGACTTCAAGAACGCCGCAGAGTTCGTAAAAGAAATCAAGAAGAAGGCGAACGCGGTAAAAACATTCTTTGAACCTTTGAAGAAGTCGGCATACGCAGCCCATCAGCAAGTCTGTTCAAGAGAAAAGGAAATGCTTGCGCCGCTCGTTTCGGCAGAGAAAGAAATTAAGTCGGCAATGGCAGTATGGACAGAAGAAAAGGAACGGGAGCGTAGAGCGGCAGAGGAGACAGCGAGAAAAGCTGCGCAGGAACAGGCAGACAGGCTTTTACAGGAGTCGATAGAACTTGAAAAGACAGGAAATACGGTCGCGGCGGAGCAGAAGTTTAATTCTGCGGCTATGCTTGAAAAGCAGAGCGGACAGATAGTTATACCCGTAGAGAAAACGCAGGTAAGCGGCGTAAGCCAAACCAAAGATTGGGAAATTACAGCTGTAGACGAAACTGCGGTACCCGTAGAACTTAACGGGATGTGCATAAGACCTGTGGATGAAAGAGCGGTCCTTAAGCTTATAAAAGAAAGTAAAGGCAAAATAAAAATTCCCGGAATTGAATACAAAGAAACGACGAAATTCAGCATAAGGAGTTAATCAGATGGAAGAAAAAAATGTTGCAGTAGTGAATAATTCCAACGCCGCGTTAAATGTTACATTTGAGTTGCAGGGAAGAAAAATCGAAATAGACGGGGATTTCGTAAAGAAATATCTTGTCCGCGGCAAGTCTGAAATGGTTACGGCACAGGAAGTATTGTTTTTCCTGAATACCTGCCGGGCACAAAATCTCAATCCGTTAGCAAACGGCGAAGTGTACCTCATAAAGTACAGCAAAGAAGAACCTGCGCAGCTTGTTGTAGGAAAAGATAAGTATTTGTCGCGTGCTTACCTCAACCCGAATTATATGGGTAAAGAAGATGGAATAATCGTTTCTCGCGGAAGTCAAATCATACAGAAAAAAGGATGCTGCTTATATCCCAATGAGGTACTTATCGGCGGATGGTGCAGAGTTTTCTATATGAAAGGCGGCACGCAACGCGAGGCGTATAAGGAAGTTGCGCTCCAAGAATACAACAAAGGAATGGCAAACTGGAAGTCAAAGCCCGCCACAATGATAAACAAAGTTGCAGTAAGTCAATGCGTAAGGGATGCTTTCCCCCAAGATTATTGTGGATTGTATTCAGAAGACGAAATGATTGCCGCAGGAGCAATACCGCCTGAAATACCACCCGCACAGAAAGAAATCATCGTAAGCGAAGACGGAAGATTGCTTGACGAGGACGGAAACGACATTACTGAGCAGGGAACGACTCTTGCAGAAGAAGGTTCTGACGAAGATAGAGTTATAACCCAAGAAGAACGCAAAGCGTTGTTCAGAAAGGGAAGTGAACTGTTTCAGGAAGACGGAAACGACATCATAAGGCAGATTATGGACGACCTCGGCATAGAATCTACGGCAAAGATGACTGTAAAAGATTATCTCACGGTCCTCGAAGGTCTTGAAGACGAAAAGCAGATGAGAGACCACATAATAGACGAGGAAAGCGCAGATTAAAGCGAGGTATAAAGAGATGAATGAAGACGCAAAGAGAGGGGCAGGAAGAAACGTAAAGAAGGGAGTAGACTACTTCCCGCACTTCACCAACTCGATGACGCATTCTTCAACAATCTTTACTATCCAAGAAGACTTTGGGAACGATGGCTACGCTGTTTGGTATAAGTTGCTTGAATATTTGGGAACGCAGGAAAAGTTGTATTTTGATACGAACGATAGACAAAGATGGAAACACTTTGTCGCGTTATGCAAAATCTCTCAAGAAACAGTTTTAGGAATTATCAATAGTCTTGCTGAAATGAACGCAATAGACTATGACTTGTGGACCAAGCACAAAGTTATTTGGTCTGATAATTTCGCAGACAACGTAGCCAGCGTTTACAAAAAGCGCGGTGTTGCAGTTCCGACTAAACCTGTATTCTTAAACGATACTGAAAGTAAAGGAGTACCCCAAACAGAGCCTATAATGCAGTTGCCTGAAATCAAGTCGTCTTTCGATGGAGACAAGATGTCAGAATTCTGTGAAAGGTTTAATGTACAAATAGATTCGTATGGAAGCGCTATAAGCGAAATCGACTTTGATTTGCTTACGAAAGCATACGAAGAAAGTCCTCAATATTTACAGACAAGCAATATTGCAAGATTTATGTCGTGGATAGTAAAAAACTACGCATCTATAATTAAAGGCAAGTACAAGCTTGACAGCAAATCCTCGACGTCGCGCGAACAGCAAGCAATCGATGAAAGACGTAGGCAAAATGATATGATGCAGTCATTGTACAACAAGTATTTGTCGGAGGAAGATGACAATGGATAATCTCCAAAGATCAGATATTGTAAAAATACTTACGCTTATCCGAATTAATGATGAAAAAGCATATCAGTTGAGGTCATCAAAAGAAGCTGAAACCCTTGTAGATTTTTGGTATGAAAGCTTGTCAATATACCCCCAAGAAGTAGTTTTTGCGGCAACAAAACTTGCTATACAGAATAGCGAATTCACGGTTAAGCTTGCAACCATAATCAATGAAATTAAAAAGATTAAGACCTCATTGCAAAAATCAGACGTTGAATTATGGAATGAATTAAACGAAGTATTGTTCATTGTAAATTATGAGTCGGCATACTTGAACTACGATCGGGAGCGCGACGAAACATTAAAAAAGTTGAATCGGATTTATCAATCGTTATCAGCAGAAATAAGGCTCTATGTAACAAGTTTAAACGAGTTAATTAATATCTCGCGCATGGACAAAAAAGAGCTTTCATACGAAAAAGACAGGTTTTTAAAGGCTATGCCAAAACTCAAAGAAAATGCAGAATATCGGGCAAAATCAGAACGATTTATGCAGTTCTTGGAAAGTAAAGAAGTCTATCAGATAGAAGACAAAAAGGTTAAGAAATGATAAAGCACAAATATAAAATCATTGTTGACTCCACAGACGATAGAGAACGCTTGGCCGGAATACTCGTTAAGAACGGGTATTCAGTAAAGCAGGGAAAGCAGCTCAAAAAAGATAGCAACAAGTCCTACGATTACTATCTCGAAGTTTGCGACGAAAACGACAGAAATGTTTACTCGAAGGAAGTTATAAGGGATAGAAAGAAATGAAAGTTGCAAGATTTGTTGTCTACGGAAATCCGAAGGGGAAAGGCAGACCGAGGTTTACTACTGTATGCGGCTACGCAAAGTCCTACACCCCGAAAGATACAGAAAACTACGAAAACCTTATCAAGATTGAGTATAAAAGTCAATGCGGAAATATCTTCTTTGATAGAGATGAACAACTTGAAGTGAAGATATATTGCTACCACTCAATCCCCAAAAGCGTATCAAATAAGAAACGCTCTCTTATGCTTGCTCATAGGATAAGACCTGCCAAAAAGCCTGATTTTGACAATATGGCAAAGGTGGTTACGGACGCCCTCAACGGCATAGCGTATCACGACGATAATCAAATAGTCGATGGTATGGTAAGAAAATTCTATGACGAGCAACCGAGAGTTGAAATTCAAATAAAATCTATAAACGACGAGGTAAAAAATGAAAGAATTATTGAGCATCAACAACAGCGTATTTGAAGATTTGCGAAATGACATTGATAACATTATCAATCGCACTATCGGCAATATGCAGCAGCGAGAAACGGACAGCGCAGACATCACGATTAAGTTGGCTGTCAAGCTTGAACAGGCAAGCATAGCGGACAGAGAGGCAGGTAATGGCTGTGTTAAAACCATACAAAAGCTCAAGTTCGGCTATGCTATAACATCTGCAATGCAGATAAAGGATAAGGAGAGCGGCGCCCTGAAAGGCGAATATCAGCTTGTATGGAACGAAGAAGAAGGAAGATACGAACTTGCTCCCATAGATGACGGTCAAATGAGTATGTTCGACGACGAACTTTTCACGGAACGTACAGTAAACAACGATAATGCAGAAGACGTCAAGGAAGAACAGGCTCTCATCGGCGGAGAAGTTAAAATGCTTGGTAATGGTGATAGTTTTGATAACTTCGACGACCACGACGAAGATAACGAAGACGAGGTATAAATTATGAATGAAGAAAAGAAAAAGCCTTCGATTGAGGAAGTTTTCGTAGGAATTGCAAGCAAAATAAAAAGGAAAGGTATAGATAAGCTTATGGCTTATCTAAAAACCTGTACAGACTTTTTCAATGCTCCTGCAAGTACGAGGTTTCACGGCAACTATGAAGGCGGGCTTATCTTTCATAGCATAAACGTCTATCAAAGGCTTGTATATGAAGTTAAGACGGCGAACTGCATAGAAGAATATATCCATAATCACGATGAGTCGCTGCGTATAGTAGCACTCTTTCACGATCTGTGTAAGGCAAATACCTATAAAGTCGTTAAGAAAAATCAAAAGTGTTATGACGAAGAAAAAGTAAGAAACGCCCAAAGGTGGCAGATTAAGGAAGACGCCGGGGGAAAGTATATCTGGGATCAGGTAAACGTCTATGAAAAAGACGAAGATTTCCCCTTCGGACACGGCGAAAAATCGGTCTACATCTTGCAAAAGTTTATAGACCTTACAGACGAAGAAGCTATGGCGATACGCTGGCACATGGGCGGGTTTGATTGTTCGGTCAAAGGCGGAGAAAGGCTTGACGTAGTGTATGAAAAATATCCCCTTGCATTCCTTTTGCATATAGCAGACCTCAAGGCAACCTACATTGACGAACAGGAATTCAAAAACGCGGCTCCGCTCATACCCTATGATTTTGAAGAAGAGTATGAAAAGATAGTAAGGGAGGGATTAGATGAGTAAAGAAATTATCAACCCTTGCCCGTACTGCGGCGGGAAGGCAAAATTGGTAGGAAGGAAGTATAGAAGTGTTGTATGCACTAACTGCCGCGCCCACGGACCTTTAACAGCTTTGCGGTCGAAAGCGATAGAAGATTGGAACAACCTTGCAACAGGCAACGATAATAAAGATAAGGAGATAAACAGCAATGGATAATGATAAGAACGTCACATCCGCGAAAATACACGTCGGTTCAATGGGAGGTCCTGCGGACGGCGCAAGTCTTGATGCAGTAGGAACATTCACAAGATTTGTTCAGCCTAATGGAAATAGGTTCAAGCAGCAGGTTTGTAAATGTAAAATAATGGCAAGCGTATCCCATGGAACTTGTTCGTTGTCTATGAAAGACAGCAAAGGAATTATGATTACAGTCAGACTCGATGAATTGTATGCCGTAATAGCAAAAGCAGTAGCTATGTCAAAAGCTTTGACAGAAAATATGAAAAGAGGAGAAGATGACAAATGAAATTGATTACAGCAGAATCGGTAACAATAGGGCACCCCGATAAAGTAGCAGACTACGTAGCAGACAGAATTTTAGATGCCTGTATCAAGAACGATGAGAACAGTCGAGTAGCGTGTGAGGTTATGCTCACAAAGGGCAAGGCGTTTATCGCCGGCGAAATTACGACAAAGGCAAAGCCTGACTACGAAGAAATAATAAAAGAGGCTATAAGACATACAGGATATAACCCTGACGACCTTCAAATCAATCTTGCAGTCAATACTCAATCTCCTGATATAGCGGGTGGAGTATTCAAGAAAGGCAAAAAGCAAGGGGCAGGGGATCAAGGCATCGTCTATGGATATGCAGAAGATGATATTGACTATATGCCTCTCGCTTTCACCCTCGCAAGAGCATTAACGAATAGGCTCGCGACGTTCAGAAAACAAGAAGATATGGATTTAAGACCTGATGGAAAAAGTCAGGTTACTCTTGAATATGACGATTTCGGAAGATTTCTCGGAGTTAAATCAGTACTTGTATCTGCACAGCATAACGATGGTATCAACATAGACGATTTCAGAAAAAAGATTTTGAATGTCATAATAAACCCTGTCTTCGAGAACATAGCCTATAAAACAGGCAATCCAGAGCTTGTTATAGACGATAACGTAGAAGTCCTAATCAATCCATCAGGACGATTTGTTCTCGGAGGATATGATGCGGATACGGGGCTTACAGGAAGAAAACTCCAAGTAGATACATACGGCAGCATTGCACATCACGGCGGCGGGGCGTTTAGCGGAAAAGATCCGTCAAAGGTAGACAGGTCAGGCGCCTATATGGCAAGGCACATAGCAAAAAGTATAATAATGGCCGGGCTGGCTAAAAAGTGCGAAGTTTCCATAAGCTACGCCATCGGCGTTGCAAAACCCACGGCGGTCAACATAGAAACATTCGGAACAGACGTTGTAGACGTTAGTCTTATAAGGAAAGCCGTTTTCCGTGTATTCGATATGACGCCGGAAGGAATTATCAATAAGTTCCATCTGAAAACGCCCATTTATGCAAGAGCCTGCGAAATAGGGCATTTTGGAAACGACGAGATGTCTTGGGAAAAGGTAGAGCAGTCTTCTGTAATGCTCTTGAGGGAAGTAGATATTTTATCGGAAGATGAAGAATTAACGGGGAGGTAAATGTATGACGGACGAAGAAAAGAGAGGGGAGGCCGAAGTAGCCCTCCCCAAAAATGTTGTAAACGCAATATCGAAAGTTGCCGCGGAAAAAGCCATCACGGAATATAATAGAATACGCGAAGAAGGAATAAAACGACGCCGCGACGGAAGATTGCGCAATGCAAAGTTGCTTATAAAAAAATATAAGTGGCTCAAAGAATACGGCGACAACGCCATATACAAAATAGGACAGCTTGTAAATTCAGACGAGTATCAAATTCTTGAAAGCTTTGGACTTATTACCTCGGAAATGAGAGAGGCGGAGGGGATAAGGAATAGTGTTACAGTAACTCGTATTATACTGAAACACGTAGAAACAATGCTTAATCTGTACAAATACAAGTGTGAAAATTCACAAAGAGAGGAAGATAGGAGAAGGTGGAGAGTCCTTTATGATATGTATTTGGCAGACAAGACGAAAGACGTTATCGCCATAGCAGAGGAAGAAAACATAAATGAAAGGACTGCCTATAAGGACATCGACTTCGCTTGCAACGAACTTTCGACTCTTTTCTTCGGCATAGATATAGAAAATCTCTTAAAACTGTAATTATATCAGGGCAAAAAGAGGGCATTGACTTTTCAATTACTGTATGGTAATGTATTAGCGTCGAGATGATATGTCACACCTAAAAAACGCGCGCGTGAATGTTTATTCTGTAAAAAAATTTTCGTAAAAATAAATATTACGATTGACTATTTGGCTATTCCGTGATAGAATGAAGATACTAAATAATTACTAAATGGTAAGTCAAGTGATTACAAAAACAGAAAAAGCAATCGCGTTTCTTAAAGCAGGGGATTTCAAATCAGCTCTCAAAATAGCCAAAGATTTTCGCATCGGCGTAAGCAAGAAGCAGACGAACGATATGCAAATGGCTTATGAGTGTATGGTATACCCTGATTTCTACAGACAACTCGGCAAAGATATTGAACAAGTTAAAGCTAACGGAATAACTGTTCTGCGCCAACTCTTGAAGGTGAGCTAATGGAGATTTTCACCAGCCGCTATGCAAATCCTGAACTGAAATCAGGTAAGTACACAGTAGTAGGCATCACAAGAGGCGAACCCAAATTTCCCCTCGGCTATAAGCTTGCGGGGAACATAATCGAGTTTGCCCCTCCGGGCTACCTCTTTCACGAAAACGATAGAAAGATTTTTACGCCGAAGTACTTTCAGCACATGGACAGAATCGGCGTCGTAAAGGCAAGAGAACTTATAAAACCGTATCTGCAATACCACAAGCCCATAGTTCTTTGTTGTTACGAAGATGTAAGGCTTCCAGACGAATGGTGTCACAGATTGGTTTTCGCAGAATGGTTATACGAAAGAACAGGGGTAAAGGTAAACGAGTTGCACGATCCATCTTCCCCCAAAGGATACGTAAAACCTGATGAGCCTGTTCAGCTTAACTTATTCAATATCATATAGCCGCCTTTAGCTTAACGGTAAAGCACCGTACTCTTTATACGGGAGTTTCGTAGTTCGACACTCGAAGGGCGGACCAACTGCAAAGTTTGGAGGTTTTTTCATCAAGGGTATTCCGATTGCATTTTTCCCCAAGTTTTTTACTCCAGACCGAGCGACATAAACGGGTAAGCGCCGCGTAGGATTTTTCCTGCGTGGCGTTTTCTCATTTTGGAGGTTAATAGGTGCCAAAGTTTCAGAACCCAGGAGCGTTGTTTATGGGGACGCTTGTTGCGCAAGAACAGAAGTTTCTTAAACCGCTCATAGAAAATGCGAGAAAAAGCGGATACACGCGAGTTGTAGAGCCTTGTGCAGGTGCATTTGCTATGTCGCATCTTGCTGTTCAATCAGGATTTAAAGGCGAACAGATTGAGTCAAGCGACGTCGCTATGTTCACAAGTATAATGGGATATGCCATTATGGGTAAAACGCTCGAAGACCTTGAAATCAAAGCAGAAGGTTTTACAGACGAAGAAATGAAAGATCCTGCCACAGCTTTGTTTGCTCAAATCTATTTAAGAACAGCAAAACAAGCAGGAAAAGACTACTTCAACAACATATTGCTTGATTTACAATTCAGACGAGATGAACATATTAAGGCTCTGCGCGAACAGTTAGAACGTGCCCACGGCGAGTTGAAAGGTATGTACTACCGACCGCTTGATATGTGGAAACATCTTGACGAGTGTCTTGATGATGAACATACGCTTGTTATAGCTAATCCGCCCACTTACACGGCAGGTTTTGAAAAGTGGTATGATACGGGCAGAAGAATGACTTGGAAAGAACCCGAATACGGAATATTCGACGTTAAGACAGGTCTGCAAGACCTCTATGCCAAGTGTAAAGAGGCAAAGGCTCTTGTCGTTTGCTACGAAGAAAATCAGCCCTACAAGACGGCCGGCAGTCCTATCTTTGCAAGATACGGAGTACGCGACGGAGTTAACGTATATATCACCTCAAACAGACCTGACGAGGCAACGTTCTACGCACAGGGTAAGAAAATCTCGCGTCCAAATGAAAGCAGGCTTGAACCTTTAAACTGTTCAATGTTGCCGAGAGATTACGTTATAACACCCAAAAGCAAAATTCAGCTATCGCAAATAGAACGTGTCAATGCACAGTATTACAGACAGTTATGGACTCATAATTTTGTTGGTTCATCGGCGCCTATCAACATAGCAGTATTCATAGACAAAATGATTGCCGGCGTATTCGGCATAGATAAAGTAGCATTGACTATGGGCGCATTCGGAACGCAGGTAAGCGATGCTGTTTTTCTTATGTACGGAATGACTGTTCCGCATAAAGAATACAGGCTCGGAAGACTTCTCACAATGCTTGCTCAAAACAGGAAGCTTATTTTCAGTCTTTGTAATGACCTTGAACGCGAAAAGGCAAAGCATTTAAAGACTGTTCAAATGACAAAATACCCAGAGGCAAAAGAAATGCGCGGGGTTATGAAACTTACCAAAAAAGTACCCGATAAGAAGTTTGGTTTCAAACTCACATACGAGTCGGAATTATTCGACAGAACAGAAAAACAAACGCTTGCGGAATGGCTTATGAAGGAGGAAAGATGGAAGAAAGAAAGAGCGAAGTCCAAAGCACAGACAACACAGAAGTAAGTACAGTAGAGTACACAAAAGTTGTAGACCTTGACCACGGTCTTATTATAGCAAAGGTTCCGTTCAGTTCTTTAAGAGAACAAGACATCAATGCCCGCATTATGAAAGCAGAAATGCAAAAGCAGCTTACAGACAATATACGTAAGCGCGGGCAGCTTGAAAGCCTCCCATTCTGTGCTTTAACAGGCGGCAAAATTGAAATCGTTTCAGGTCATCACAGAATAAGGTCAGCAAAAGATTCGGGCGTTCTGAAAGAAATATACGTTTTACTCGACGTCACAGGTCTTACACGTTCACAGATAGCGGCAAAGCAAATCGCGCATAATGCCATAAGTGGTTTCGACGACCAATCAACCCTCAAAGAAATTGCCAAACTCATAACAGAGGTTGACGATATGATAGAGAGTTATGCCGGGAAAGATATTATTGCAGAACCCTTTGCTGAAATAGAAAAGTTGCTTGCTCCAAAAGTCGAGTACGATTGGAAGAACATAGTTTTTATGTTTTTGCCGCATCAGGTTAAAGATCTCGATAAACTGATAAAATTCCTGCATAGTCAGTCGCCGGATCTTATAGGTTATGCAGACGAAGAACAGCATAAGGATTTCATAGACGCTCTTGCCAAGTATCAGGAATTTGCCAACGTGAAAAACACGGGAGCAGCTATCCACTCAATGATTAAAGCGACAGAACAGCTTTTTGATGGGCTGCACTATGATGGTTCAAATGAATGGGTACAGCTTACATCTGTATTTGGAAGTAGTGCTATCCCCAAAGATGCTGCAGAAGTTATATCTGCGGCATTAAAGAAAATGGAGGAAAGTGGAGATATTTCCAAACAGAACAAGTGGAGAGCAATCAAGTTATGGGCGGCTGATTATCTCGGAGGTGTATAATGGCTCCGAGGTCAAGTTACAACTCCCAATTCCACGATGATTGGGCATGGTCGCTTGCTATTAGAGGTTCGACCGAAGAAGAAATTGCTCAAGCAATGGGAATAAGTAGGCGAACGCTTATAAGATGGATGGAAAACTATCCCTCGTTTAAGGAGTCTATAGAAAGCGGTAACAAATCAGCCGATGCTCACGTCGAAAAGACTCTTTATCAAAAGGCATTGGGATATGATTACGAAGAAGAAGAAAAAATTGTAAATGTAGACAAAAACGGGAACCCTAAACCTGTAAAAATAAGAAAAATCAAAAAGCATATTCCAGCCGATACAATGGCCATTATGTATTGGCTGAATAACAGACATAAAAACACAGGGGAATGGGCGCAATCTCAAAACATAAAAATGCAATTTGATAAAGGAGTAGATTTAAGTCACTTTTCGGACGAAGAATTGCGCAGTTTAACTCGTGCAGGAGACGAAAAGAATGAAGACGGCAGCTAAATTTACCCCAGAAGTAAAACGTCAAATAGCGTTAGAAGCAAAATACGAACTCGCGCGTCGGCACTACATAGATTACGTTGACCTTGTTCACCACGGTAAATGGAAAAGAGCAAAGCACCTTCAACTTGTTTGCAATAAGCTTGAAGAAGTTTTAAGCGGAAAGTGCAAAAGGTTGATGATATTTATGCCGCCGCGACACGGGAAGTCAATGTCTGTTACAGAGACTTTTCCTTCGTACTTTCTCGGAAAATTTCCTGATAAACGCGTTATAGAAGTAAGCTATGGCGAGGACTTGGCTCAAAGGTTCGGTACTCGCAATAGAGATAAAGTCATAGAATTCGGTCATAAGCTATTCGGAATTGACCTTTCGCAAGTTCAAAGCAAGAAGACAAGCTGGAACATAGAAGGACACGATGGCGGTATGATTTCGGTAGGCGTCGGTGGTGGTATCACAGGTAACGGCGCCGATTTGCTTATTATAGACGACCCGATAAAAAGTCGAGAAGAGGCAGAGTCCGAAACATACAGAAACAAGCTTGTTCAAGAATATCAGTCGTCTATGCTCACAAGACTTCACGCAGATGCAGCAATTATTATCATACTTACACGATGGCACGAAGACGACCTTGCGGCGCAGATACTCAAATCCGAAGGCGAAGATTGGGAAGTCCTTTCATTACCTGCGATATGCGACGACGAAGAAACAGATCTGTTAAAACGCAAGTTGGGTGAAACACTTTGGCCTGAACAGGGATATGATTTCAAGTGGGCTGAAAAACGCAAAAAGTCAGTCGGATTGTATGCGTGGAATTCGCTTTACCAGCAACGTCCTACGCCTCTTGAAGGCGGTTTGTTTAAGCGTAAATGGTGGAGGTTCTACAAAGTTCTGCCGAGCGACGTTAAAAGCTTTACGCAATCGTGGGATTGCACGTTCAAAGATAAGCCTTCGTCAGACTTTGTTGTAGGACAAGTTTGGGGCGATAGAGGAGCGGATTTCTTCCTGATAGACCAAATAAGAGGAAGAATGAGCTTTACTGAAACCATTGAGGCGATACGGCAGATGTCGTACAAATACCCCAAGGCAAGGGCAAAGCTTATTGAGGATAAGGCTAATGGCTCTGCCGCAATGGACGTATTAAAGAAAGAACTGTCCGGGCTCATAGCCATAGAACCCGAAGGTGGTAAATTCACAAGAGCAAATGCCGTTTCGCCTTATGCAGAGGCTGGCAATATATGGTTACCAGATCCGTCTATCGCGCCGTGGGTAAAGGACTTTATAGACGAATTTTCGTCTTTCCCCAACGGGGCACACGACGACCAAGTTGACGCCACATCACAGTATGTGATTTGGAAGGAAAAGAATAAATTTAATCTCAAAGCTTTAATCAGTTAAAGGAGGACATAGGTGAAACCAGAAAGCAACAAGAAAAGCGAGTCGATAAGGCTTGACGGATATATGAACTTGTTAAACAAGTATGGCACATTTCGCGACAATTCGACCGCCTATGAATATATCAGCGAAAGGTACGACTTTTCCCCCGAACTGACGATGCACTATGAAAGCAATGGTCTTTTTGCAAAGATTATTGATACGCCGGCGGAGGAGGCTGTAAGACATAGTTTTGATTTAGGCATCAAAGATGAGGAAATTCAAAACAGGATATTAGATAAGTTTGAAAATCTCGACTTTGAAACCAACATTGAAACAGCCTTGAAATGGAAAAGACTCTACGGCGGCTCCGTCATTCTTATGCTTGCAGACGATGGGAATACTTCCCTTGAAGAACCGCTCAACGTAAGTAAATTGCGCGACATCGAAGAATTGCGATGCTATGAAAGCGCAATAGTTTTCCCTGAATACACCACGGCATATCGAGATGTAGGATATAAAGTTTTGCCTACTCAAAAGACCAAGTTCGGTATGCCTGAATATTATGTTGTAAATAGCCTTATGGGTTCATTCAGAGTACACGAAAGTAGGCTCCTCATATTCAGAAATGGCAGAACACCTGAACGTACCATAAGCGCAGATTACAGGTTTTGGGGAATACCTGAATACCACAGAATAAGCAAGGCTTTAAGAATAGCGGCAACAGCAAACGAAAGCGGTTCAAAGATGCTTGAAAAAAGCGTGCAGCCCATCTATAAGATGGGCAACCTAGCACAGCTTTTGGCAACAGATGATGGCGAGGATATGGTGCTGAAAAGATTGCAGCTTATTGACCTTGCAAGAGGGTTTCTCAACACAATTGCCATTGATAGCGATAATGAAGATTACGGATTTCAGTCATACACGCTTACGGGCGCAAAAGACATCTTCGATACCGCTTACGGTATGTTATCAGCTGTTACCAATATACCGCAAACTATTTTATTCGGTCGCTCTCCCGAAGGTATGAACGCCACAGGTAAAAGCGACTTTGAAAATTACTACAACTACATAAACAGGATAAGAAAGCAGGATATGAAAAATAACTACCTGCTTTTTATTAATCTGCTGCTGATTGCAGACAGGAACAGGGGAGTTATCAAAGAAATACCGACAGTCAACTTTGAATTCAAACCCCTGTGGAGTCTTAATGAAACTGAACAGGCTACGGTCGATAAGATTAAGGCTGATGCAGAACAGGTTAAGGCTGCCACGGCGCAAACCTATGTTGATATGGGCGCGGTAGATCCGACAGAAGTTCGTAAAGGCTTAAAGCAAGAAGAAGTCTACGAAATAGAAGACTTAATTGACGATGACGACGGCGATTTGATACAGCCTGATGTAATGGCGCGATTGCAGCAACAGCAAGAGCCTCAACAGATTCAGCCACAGAAAGAACGGTTGGAGGCACAGCAGAACATAGACGGAGAAGACGATAAAATCACCTCCGCGGCAATTATCATTTTTGATGGCGAAAATATCTTGTGCGGAGAACGAAAAGACGGTCAAGGATTGTGCGGACCGGGCGGGCACATAGAAAAAGGTGAAACGCCTGAACAAGCCGCGATGCGCGAGGCTTTTGAAGAATTCGGAATAGAGGTGGAAAACCTCGTTCCCCTCGGCACCATTGACGACCTTCCGCAAGAATATGGAAGACCGCAAATTTACGCCACAAACGCTTTCAAGGGCGAAATCAAATCAAACCCCTTCGAAATGCTAAATAATCGTTTCTTACCCCTGTCATACATTCTCACGCAGCCTCTATTCCCTCCCTTCAAAGAAAGTTTGCTTTTATATCTTGATTACCTCTTGAAAAATCGCAAAGGTAATGGTATAATTGCAGTAGACGGCGGCGAAGGTTCAGGAAACTTCGGACACGAAGGGAGAGAAGGAAAAGTCGGCGGCTCAGCTCCGAGCGGTTCAAGCAAAGAATCTGCTACGGAATGGAAAGGCAAGGAATTAAACGACAACGAAACTCGTAGCATATTAAGATACACGTCGGGTATAGCAGCTGCAACATTAAACGAAAAGCTACGGAACGGCGAACAGCTTACAGACTATGAGCAAAGTTTGGTCGATGGTCTTGATTCCGCTCTCGACAAGGCTCCTGAATACGAAGGTGATTTAAAACGGTCACTTGAATTCTATTCGGACGAAGACTTAAACAGCTTTTTGAAAAATTGCACTGAAGGAAACATAATAACGCATCTTGAATATGTTTCTACAACAAAGTCAGACGAAGAATACAACCCTAACGGCCAAGTTCAAATTACCATTATCAATTCCAAGCACGGGCGCGATATAAGCTATTTCAACTCGGAAGAAAACGAAGTCTTGTATCAGCGCGGATCACGTTTCAGAGTCGTTAATATGGAAGAACCTTCAGAAAGAAGTCGTTCATACAAAATTATGTTGAAAGAGGTTGAATGATATGAAAAATTATCTTGAAGGCGACACAAGAACGAAAGAAGAAATCCGTGAAGGGATAAGGCAAAGGCTTTCACTTCCAATAGGTTTTAAAGTGGTCGGGTATCGCGAATTGACGGATGAGGACAGAAAAGAAGTAGAAGAATACAAAAAGCGCGAAGAACAGCGCAGAAAAGAAAAAGAGCAAAGCAAAGACAGTAAATAAGCCTTTGTCTATCTCCGATAAATTAATAACTGTTTTACAGCCATTGGCGTTTTGCCGATGGCTGTTTTTTATGCGGTGAACTATGGCAGATGTTTTTATGAAACAGCTTGTTAAAAATCAAGCAAAAAAGAAATTCTACGGCAATAACGTTCTTATAAGCAAGGTTTCCGTCAGATATAAGGATAGCATCGAGAGGGAGTACAGACGTGTGTTGAACGACTACATCAGGCTTGTAAAACCCATTTTCAACGAATATCTGCAATCAATAGCAGAGGTTTATAGAAATGAAGTCAAAGGCATAACGGTAAGACACGATGATAAGCACTCCCTTATGAGTGCCATACAAAGTATGCTTGCCAAAATGTCGGGCGCACTTGCAGAAAAAATGCAAGCCTTTGATATTCAGTTAAAATTGAGCAGCATAGCAGAACAGTCCAAAAAGCTGTCAGTAAAAGAATGGAAAAACATAGTTTCAAGAACGCTGGGAGTTAATATCTTGGACGACTACTATCTCGGTGATTTCTACCGCGATGCAGTTTCGCAATGGGTAAGCGATAATGTTGATATGGTTAAAAGCATACCGCAAGATTTACTCGGCGAAATGAAGACTATTATTGAAAAAAGTTATCTTGCCGGGGAATCGTTCACCAAAGTAACAGAGAGGTTGCAAAAGCAGTACCATCTGAAAAGAAACGACGCCAAGTTTTTGGCGCGAGACCAAACCGCAAAACTTAACTCAAAAATCACGAGAATGCAGCAAGAAACAGCAGGTTGCAGCGAGTATATATGGTCAACCTCTGGGGATTCGCGCGTCCGTGATAGCCATAAAAAATTAAACGGCAAACGCTTTAAATGGAGCGAGCCGCCCATAGTAGACGAAAAGACAGGAAGACGAGCGCACCCCGGCGAAGATTACCAATGCAGATGCGTTGCTATTCCTGTTTTTTCTTATGACAACTTAAATTTACCGATATAGTTTTTTTAAGGAGGGTTAAAGTGGAAACTTCAATAAGAAGTCCAGACAGCAATAAATTAAAGCAAGTCATACGTTACGATAGCGCACCTGTAAATTCCTACTTCACAAAAGAAGGGTATTTTATGGACGAACCTATTGTAACCACTTGCGGCATATTCGAATACCGAAACGAAGACGGCTCAATTCGTAGAGAGTTACGATTGCCCGAAGAAGTTTTCAAGGAAGAATCGCTTGCATCGTATGAAGGCAAACCCATCATTGTTACTCACGCTGCCGGCGAAGTAAATAAAGATAATGTTGCGCAAGAAACAATCGGCACTATACTTTCGAAGGGGTACCAAGACGGTAATAACGTAAGAGCAAAAATAGTTGTGCACGAAACAGACATTGTCAAGCGAATAGGCTTGAGGGAGCTTTCCCTCGGATACAAACTTACCCTTGACGAAACCCCCGGAATTTGGCACGGACAGCCGTATGATGCCATTCAGCGCGATATTATAGTAAACCATCTTGCTCTTGTTCTCGATGCAAGGGCAGGGCATTCTGCTCGTCTTAATATGGACGAGAAAAATAAAGAAAATGGAGGTACCATTATGTCTATCAAGGCAAAAAGGAAAGACGGAGATGATGTTTTTCTCGGCAACGGCAATAACGATGGCGAAAACATCATAGACCAGACAAACGATCCTGCGCCCGTAGTAGAGCAGGATCCTGTTCAGCTTGCAAAGGACAGGAGAGACAGGAGAGATGCAGCTGGTGAACCTGAAACGCTCGAACAGGCGTTGCCTGTTATCGCTGAAATGAACGAAGATATAAACAGTCTTCTTGACTACATCGAAGTTCAGAACGCAGAAAAGGATTTCGCCACGGGCGACGGCGATGACGTGCCCCAGCAGCAGCTTGATGGCGATGATACAGAAGGCGAGAACGTAGACGGCGCAGGTTGTGTCGGAGTCAATAAGGATGGCGGCGCAAATTGCAATCAGTTCAACGCAGACTCTATCGACAGAATTGTCGCGCAGAGGCTTGACGTCATCAGGACGGGCGAAAGGCTGGGAATCGACGTTGAAAAGTTAAGCGTTGCCAACGCAAAGAAGGCTATCATCGCCAAGCAGAAACCCAACATCAGGCTTGACGGTAAGTCGCCTGCATATATCAACGCAATGTACGACCTTATCAAGGACTCAATCAGGTCCAAGTCCAATACCGATATGCAGCGTCAGAGTATGTTCAGAAAGGACGGCGAAACTTCAAATCCCGACCTTGTAACAAACGCCGCTGCTGCAAGACAGAGAATGATAAGTAGAGCGCAGAAAAACAATTTTGAAGGAGGTAACAAGTAATGAGCGCACAGACAAATTACAGCTATTCAAGCGACGTTGGCGTAGCCGGCGGTATTTACGATTTGTCGCCATACGCCATAGATGCAAGGCGTAACGAATGTGAAGACGGCGTTCTCAAGTACGGCTGCGGTGTAGTTGTCGGCACAGAAAAAGGGAATCAGATAAAACTTCCTACGGCAACAAGCGTTGCGGCAGACTTTGAAGGCATTGTTGTCCACAGCCACACCAAAGAACTTGACATGAAGGGTGTTTTGTCCTTAAACAACGGCGTTGTGGTCGGTGTTATGAAGAAAGGACGCATTTGGGCGCGTATTGCAGACGAGGTTACGCCTGCATACAACGATGCTCTGTATCTCATTATAGAAGGCGACAACGCAGGCCTGTTTACCAATACGGCGTCGTCTACTTCGGGTAGCAAAACGGTTGCCATAGCAAACGCAAAATTTATAGGAGGCAAGGGCACGGGCAATGTTGCTCCTGTTTTGCTTGCATAAAGGAGGAATTCAAAAATGTATAAGACAAAGGCACGTTCCGACAGATACGACAGGCGCGACTATCTTGCGCTTATGAATTCGGGTATTCCCAAAACGCTTGCGGACGGAGAAATGATGAATTTCGACTCCGCGGAGGACGCAGGTATTTTCTTCGCAAGGGAACTTGATTATATCAAGGCAAAGACCTACGACAGGCAGTACCCCGAACTCACGGCATTAAGATATATCCCTCGCACAAACGAAGTCAACGAAGGCGCAGAAACCTATACCTATTACAGCTACGATAAGACAGGTATGGCGAAGATAATCTCCGATTACTCTACCGACCTGCCTCGCGCTGATGTAAAGGGTAAACCTACCACGGCACAGATTAAGTCCGTCGGCGACAGCTACGGCTATTCTATGCAGGAAATGAGAGCATCGAGGTTTGCAGGTAAATCTCTCGACGTAAGGAAGGCAGAATCGGCGAGGTATCAGATAGACAGAACGCTCAACACGATTGCGTGGGCTGGCGACAAAGAGTCAGGACTTATAGGCGTACTGTCCGACGATAACGATATACCCCTGTTTACCCCTGCAAACAACGCGGCAGCTTCTTCGACCAAGTGGGAGGATAAGACCTATAAGGAAATCCTCAAAGACGTTACCGATATGCAGAAATATGTATCGAAGATTACGAAGGACGTAGAAAAGCCTGATACGCTTTGCCTTCCTCCCGACGTATTCCTCGATATTTCCACTCGTCAGATCGATAACACGAACCTTACGATTATGAAGTTCATTCTCGACAACGCTCCCTACCTTAAGAATATCGTATCGGCGCCTGAACTTCAGGCAGATTCAACGGAAACCAATCCCTATGCTGCGCAGAGCAAAAACGTCGCGTTCCTTTTCACGGCAGATGCAGAGAAGTTATCCATTGAACACCCTCTTGAGTTCATTCAGCATCCCTTACAGTACAAGGGGCTGGAAGTTATAGTGCCTTGCGAGGCAAGAACAGCCGGCGCGTGCATTTACTATCCCCTTTCGGCTCTCATCGCCGTAGGCATATAAGGAGTAAGAAAAAATGAAAGTAAAGAATACAGGCAACAAGATAATAGGTTTCGGCGCGACCTACTATGTTCTTCCAGGTCAGACCATCGAGCTGCCTAACAGCTACGAAAACAACGAGGCAATCAATACCTTTGTAAAAGGTGGAAAGTTGCAGATTGTGAAGGACGCTACGGCTGGAAAGAAGAAGGCGGCCAAGGTTGAAGAACCCAAGACTCCCGTAGACGATGAAGTTCCTGAAGAACCTGCTGAAAACAACGCAGAAGAACAGGAAGTCAACGATAACGAAGAACAGAAATAATTACACAGGAGCGCACTATGAACGCATTTGAAATTATACGGGTGGTTGCTCCCGAATTTGAAAATGTAGCAGACGATGAGGTATGCAAATGGATTGACTTTGCAAAACCTTTCGTAAGCAAAAAGAAATTTGGGAACGCTTATGAACACGCTTTGGCGTACCTCGCAGCACATAAAATGAAGATGGCTGGCAGGGGCGATAATTCGATGGGTAAAGTAGATGATGCGCTCCGTGTCAGTTCCTATTCAGAAGGCGACGTGTCAATAGGCTTTTCGGTATCACAGGGTAACAATATGTCCGTAGATGCAGAGTACGCTCTGACCATCTACGGCATACAGTACCTGTCAATTCGCAGGTCAAAGATAATTCCTATAATATCCGCAGGAGAAAGATAATATGTCGTATGATAAGCTTACTCCCGAAGGAAAAAGGTTTTATGCCGAAATAGAAAAGTTGAAGAAACTTCAGGTTCGAGTGGGCTTTCAGCGCGGCGATGCAACAGAGGAAGACGGCACAGATTTGGTAGATATAGCGGCGTGGAACGAGTTGGGGAACGAGCACGTTCCCTCCAGACCGTTTATGCGCGATAGTGTTGATAAACACAAAGACCAAATAAATGCCTTCCTTAAAAATCAGCTTGTATTGCTTGCGCAGGGCAAGACTGATGCCAATAAGATTTTGAACGCCATAGGAGTATTCCAAAAAGGTCTTGTTCAAAAGGAAATAGTCGATGGAGAATTTGCTCCAAACGCTCCGTCCACTATACGGAAAAAGAAATCGGATAAGCCCCTTATCGACACAGGAACTATGCGGCAATCGGTAAATTATGTAATAACGAAAAAAGGAGACGTAAAGTGAACATTTTCAGGCAGAAGTATCTTTTACGGACTTACTCAAAACAAGAAATCGTAAAAGGCTATGCCGTAAAAGGAACATACCACGATAAGATTGTTATGCTCAATGTTCAGCCGACTGTTCAAGCGGACTTAAAAAATCTGCCAGAAGGCGAACGCGCCGGGCATAGCATTAAATCGTATGGTGATTTTCCTGTTCAAACGGCAGACGCCAAACAAGGCTATCGTGCCGATAGATTACGTTATGACGGGGAATGGTATAAGTGCGTAGCCTCTTTTTATTACGAGCATACACCGTTAAAGCATTGGAAATCTCTTTACGTTCGCGTTTCAGAGGCCGATACAGACGACGAAGGGTTTGTTTGTGAGGAGTGCATATATAAATGACACCGAAAGAATTGCGCGAAACGATACGCACTATTATAGGAGAATACTTCCCCAACACAGATATTGTATGGGCTGAACAGAAAGAACTTGTTAAGCCTAAAAATACATTCCTTATGCTCACTATGCGTAATTTGGACTTTGTTCAGCACCCCATTACGGTAGAAGAAAACGGAGAAAATGTAATATACAGACCGTCATCTGTAATGTTAGAGGTTCAGCTTTTTACCAAAGGAAGTACGGAATATTTAGAAGTAGAAGGTAGGCTTGTTCGAGTAAATGTAAACACGGCATTAACAGATTTGATGGACTTGACAAACTATCTCACTTCGACCTACGCAAACGAACTTTACGACAAGTACAATATTGCTATACGAGCAGAAGGTGGTATTCAAGACGTGTCAGGAGTTGTTGACTCTGATTACGAGTATAGAGCGCGTCAGGAATTTGTAGTTGACTTTATGCAGACTTGCAATGGCAGAGCCGGTATATCGAGAGATGATTGGCAACCCACGGCAAGCGGAGGCGGAACACAAGAACTCGCCGATAGCAACCTCGGCGAAATAGATAATGTAGATATAAAAGAAACAGAAAATTAGGAGGATTTTAAACGATGAGTTTGATAGATCAACTCGTTAACGTAAAAATCTCTATAAGCGAAGGAGCAGACAGCGGAGAAAGCTTTAGCGGAATCCTTCTTGTCGGTCCTGCTCCAGCAGCTGGCGGAGAAATAGACAACGACGTTGCGAAATATGCAAGCTTGGAGGCTATCGCAGATGCCGGCTGGGAAACGACAGATGAAGTCTACAAAGCAGCCGCCATAGCGTTCAGAAACGGCGCAAGTGAGTTGTTTGTGTCAGTCATCAAAGAAGAAGATGACGCAACCACAGATCCCCTCGACAGAGCAATAAACGTATCAGGATGGTACGGTATAGGCGTTTGCGGAGTAGACTCAAGCAAGTTTGCAGATATAGCGACGTGGGCAGAAAACAATGGAAAGCTGTTCGGCTATACAGTAAGCTACACTTCCAACACCGCAAACCCCATAACGAACGATTCGTACAACTACTCGTTCGGTTTTGCAACAAGTAAGGTTTCTGAAAATGAAGATAATAAATATCTTGCCATTGCGGTTCTCGCAAAGGTAATGTCATATCAGGCAGGTTCCGAAACGTGGGCTTATAAAACGCTTACAGGAATTACAGCTGATGCTTACACCTCGAATGAAATATCCACCATAGAAGGTAAAAACCTTAACTGCTATGTTGAATGTGCAGGTAAGGCTATAACACTTCAAGGCAAGACTGTATCGGGCGAATGGATTGACGTTATACGTTTCAGAGATTGGCTCATTAATGATATGCAGACAAGAATTTTCAATCTGTTCATAATGAACCCCAAGGTGCCTTATACAGATAGCGGGATAACACTCATTCAAAACCAGATGATTGCCTCATTAAAAGAGGGGCAGAGCGTCGGCGGCATAGCAGAAACAGAATACGACGAAGACGGGAACGAAATTCCCGGCTACACCACAAGTGTGCCTCTCTCGTCGAGTGTAAGCAGCGCAGACAAGGGCTCAAGGCGGCTTTCAAACTGCAAGTTTACCGCTCGTCTTGCAAACGCAATACATCTTGTAGAAATCAGCGGAACGCTGACATCATAAAGGAGGAATATAATGCCTACTGTAAAAACATATAACAGCAAGCAGATTACGCTTGCTCTTGGCTCTCACGCGGTTTCAGGTATGGCTGATGATAGCTTTATCACGGTCGCTGCGCTCGGAGATGGCATAACTTCCAAATCGGGTTGCGACGGCGAGGTTGCGAGAGCAATAGATCCGAACAGACAGTTTTCAGTTAAGGTAGTCCTTTTACAGACCTCTGTAAGTAACGCCTTCCTGCAAGCACAGTACAACGCGGATCGCGCTACGGGCGATGGAATGTTTCCTCTGCTCTTAAAAGATTTAAGAGGAAATACAGTACTTTCCGCAGACTCGGCTTGGGTTAAAAAGCCTGCCGATAGAGGATACGGAAAAGAAACAACCAACAGAGAATGGGAACTCGAAACGGGGCCCGCTGACTTTGTTGAAGGAACGTATTAAGGAGCATAAATTATGAAACTTCAAGATCCTGTACAGGTAAAAATAGGCGAGTATAATTACTATATACGTCCGTTCCCTGCATTTAAAGCAGCGAATATAAGCGGCGAAGTAGTAAGCGTAGTTATGCCTATTCTCGGAGCGGCTTTGCCTTTAATGGGTGCAAATACAGTCGGTTCAATTATGGATCAGGATATATCAGAACTTTCGCCGGCAATCACGAAAGGCTTTGAGTCTTTATCGGGAGACAAATGCGAAAAGCTTTTGCGCGATTTGCTTATACGCAACGGCAACATAGCGGTTGAAATTGAAGGCGAGGCAAAGACTCTTGACGAAGATTTGTCTAATGTCGTATTCTGCGGTGAAATACAAGATATGTATATCTTGGCTTTCAACGTAATAAAAGTCAACTACGGCGGTTTTTTCAAGAAGCTCGGCGACCAATCTGGAAAAGTCGCCGAGTTAATAACGAAGAACGCTCTGTAATATCAAAATACGGACATTTAGATGTTTCGCAATTTACAGACCTTGAACTGCGTATGTACACGTTAATCAAGACAAAATTAGCGTCAATGTCTGAACTCAAAGAGTACTACACGCTCGATGAGGCGTTAAAGCTTTATGCTCTGTATGTAATGGATATAGACATAGAAAGCGGTAGGGCTGATGAAATGAAAGCAGAAACAAGGAGGAGGACATAATGACCATAAGAGATATTGCCATATCGTTTGGTTTTGATGTTGACAGTGCGTCTGAAAAAAAAGTGCAGAATACGGTCAACAACCTCAAAAATATGGCCACACGGGCATTATCGGCTATCGGAATAGGTTTCTCGCTTGTACAACTCAACAGACTTGTAGAAGAATGGGATAGCGTAAACAGAATACTGAAAAACGTGTCCACAAATCTGCAAAGCCAAGTTGAAGTCCAAAACAAAATTCTTGATGCTGCTAACGCTTGCCGTGTAGCATACAGCGATATGTGCAATTATGCGACTGACCTCGTAAAAACAGGCAGTCGCTTTTTTTCTAACGTAGAAGATGCGGCAGACTTTCTGTCAATAGTCAATAAGGCTTTCAAGGTATCGGGAGCAACAGAATCACAGGTTGCATCACTCAATAGCGTTTTAACACAGACCTTCAATACAGGTAAGTTAAGCGCGAGCGGGTTCAATACGATAATGAACCAAAGTCCTGATATAATCCGTTATCTCGCAGAAAGTCTCGGTATTTCAGAAAGGCAGGTAAAGGCTCTTGGGCTCGCCGGGAATATCACGGCAAAACAGCTTTATACAGCTTTCCAGAACAGCGCGGCGTCAATAGATGAGGCTTACCAAAATCTTGACATTACGATTTCAGAATCGCTGCTCTTAATACGAAACAACTTCGGAACGTGGATTGCGCAAATGAATGAGGCTTACGGTATAACAAACTATATCGCAAGACTCCTTACTCGCGCATTTAATTCTGTTCTTGCCATTTTAAAAACGCTTATATCGTGGTTCGATAGGCTTGTAAATCTGTTTGGCTCTGCGCAAAGAGCGGTTGCGTTCTTGGGCGCCACAATGACAGCTGTATTTATAGCTATCAAATGGAAAAGCATTTTGTCCACCATAACCAATGCGGTACGAAGTTTTGGCACAGCATTAACAGGTGTAAATCTTAAACTTCTCGCAATAGTAGCAGTAATACTTATTGCAATAGTAGCAATAGATGACCTTATTGCGTTTATGAATGGAGATAAGAGCCTTATAGGTTCTATCTTCGAAAAGTTTGGTATAGACGGCGAAGCTTTTAGACAGTTATTGTTGCAGATAGTCAACATATTTAAAACGATCTTAATGCCTGTTCTTACAGTATTGCAATCTGTAATGTCAATATTAGGCAAATTGCTTAATGCAATATTTACTGCTCTCAAGCCCTTTATCGATATTCTTGCTGTAATAATCAACTTTCTTTTAGAGTTGCTTAATGGTATTTTACAGCCAATAGTAGATATACTCACTTTTCTTGCTGATATTCTTGAAGGGAATTTATCGAAGGCTTTTGAATTTTTAGGCAACATCATAGACGGCGTAATTAATGGACCCTTGCGAGGGTTCATTGATTTTATGCAGCAGATAGTCAAGTTTATTTCTGCGGTATTTAAAGGTGATTGGGATGCAGCTTGGAAAGCATTAGGTAATATCCCCATTGCGATAATCAACGGAATAATCGGCGCGTTTGAGAGCATGCTCAATTTCTTTGTCAACTCTATAAACTCTATTACGTCTGGGCTGTCCTCAATATGGACTTGGTTAGGTATACCTGCTATACCTGAAATACCGCAAGTACAGTTTGGAAGATTGTCCTATCTTGCAGAAGGCGGTTATATAGGAAAAGATAAGCCTACTCACGTTGTTATAGGCGATAATAAACAGGAAGGCGAAATCGTTTCACCTATAAGTAAAATGCGTGAAACTGTATTAGATGCTTTAAGATTATTTGTCAGAAACAATTATGCAATGAATGGAGGTTCGGCACAAGCACTTCAACGGCAAGCAGTCAATAACAGCATTACGCAGAACATATCAATCTACAATACGTTTGAAGGCTCAAAAGATATACAGCGCACAACTTCCAATGCTATGCGCAACTCGTCAAGAGATATAACAGATGAACTTGCAAACGCTATTGCATATTTGAGGTGATTATATGAGCAAAGCTACTGTTCCTGCCTCTCTTGGAGGCGTAGAGTTTGACTGTACTATAAGCAGAGAAAGGAGTTATGAGGCAGATGTCCCTGAATATCCGGTTGAAGACGGGTACTATGTTTCAGATTCAATTCTTAAAAAGCCGCTCGTTATAGAAGTTACAGCGTTCATAACGAATATGCCTGTTACTTGGGCTAAACGTCATTCAGGAAATAATCGCGTAAAAACGGTTATTGATGAGCTGTTAAATATCTACCTTTCAGGAACGCTTGTCAGGTTCGTTACACCTGATAAAGTCTATGAAAATATGGCCATTACAAAGCTCGGAATTCCTGAAGATGAATTCCTTAACGCCGTCGAGATAACGATTTCGCTCAAAGAAGTTACAGTTACAACGGCTAACGTAATGGTTGTTTCAAGCTACGATTATAGCGGTAGTTCAGCTGATAGCGCGGGTTCTACGGCAACAACTGACGAAGATAGTGGAGAAAAACGGCAAAGCATACTGTCAACCCTTTTGGGGTGGCTTTTTGATTGAAGGAGGTATTGCAATGGTATATTTTACGCCGCCTGATAAAAACGATTCGTTCACAAGAATAGTTCTCGACGGCGATGAGTATCTGTTCAGATTTTCTTACAATTACCACGGCGGTTTTTGGACTATGGGTATTTATCAAAATGAAAATACGCCCATTGTCGCGGCTATAAAAATTCTGCCTACGTTCCCTGTAAATTGGTACTTCCGTCAATACATTGAATTGCCGAAAGGAATACTTGCTGTTATAACTAAACTTGAAAAAATAGGAAGAAATGATTTTGCTAATGGAAATGCGCAATTCGTATATGCCACACGCGACGAGGTAGAAAGTTTCACAGGAGGCACAGCAAATGCCTAATTGGGATAGACAATATCGGTTACGTGCCGGTATAGAAGGAGAGAAGGGATTTGAGGTCGGAGAGCCTGATAGAAGAACAAAACGTGCTATCCATATCAGTTTCAGCGTACAGAAAAGCGACTCAACTACAATGAACACAACAAAAATTAAGTTGTGGAACCTCAACAAAGAACAGATAAGCATCCTCACAAAAACAGGTTGCCAAATAGAAATTATGGCAGGGTATGGCACATCAAGACCTATTGTTTTCAGAGGTACAGTTTCAAATGTAAATGAGTCGCTTGATGGCTCGGATAGAATGGTAGAAATCGAGGCCGTAGATGGGTTTGCATCGCTATCAGAAACACAGGTTTCAATTTCATATAGCGGGAAAATCTCGACATATAAAGTATTCAGAGATGTGGCAAACCAGCTTAATCTTCCTGTTACATATTCTGCAACGGCTCAAGATACGCTTGAAAGTTCCTACTTCTCCAACGGATATAGTTTTGTTGGATATGCGCAGTATGTTCTTGATGAAATCTGCGAAAAGACCTCGCTTATGTGGACTATTCAAAATGGAATTTTGCAGATACGAAAAGGATCTGAAGGAATTTCAACGAGCGTACACAGAATCAATAAAGACACGGGGTTAATCAATATCCCCAAGCGCGTTTATAGTTCGGCTACAAGCGACACAAACACTACCTCGGATACAGCATCGGATATGCTTTACGGCTATGAAATTGAGTACTTTATGAATGGTGCGATAGGAATAGGCGACAGAGTATATGTTGAGTCAAAAATTGTAACAGGTATGTTTATGGTTACAAGCTTGGTAATCGAAGGCGATAACCTTGAAGGAAATTGGCAATGTACGGCGGAAATAACGGAGGCAACATTATGAGTTTAGTAGATTTTGTTGACGAACTTAAAAAGCTTGTCAAAGAACAAATACACAATATTCACACAGCCCTCCCTGCCGAAATTGTTTCCGTAGACGAAACAACGGGAAGGGTTTGCGTTAAGCCCAAAGCGCAGATGCGTTTTTCAAATGGGAAGATTATTGATTTTCCGCTTATTTCAGGAGTGCCGCTCGTAATGCCACAAAGTGGTATTGCTGGAGCGGCTATTGTTTTTCCTGTAAAGTCAGGAGATCAGTGCTTGCTCATATTCAGCGAACAGTCGCTTGATTATTGGCTTGAAAACGGTATGACAAACTCGCACCTCAAATTCAGCCTCTCAAACGCCATAGCTATTCCCGGTCTTATTAAGTCCATTTCGGAAGATATAAAAACCGCAAATCAGAACGACGCAATCATTATCAAAAACAATAACACTCAAATTATGCTCTCAAAATCTGTTATAGCCATAAGGGGCGACGTAAAGGTTGACGGCAACTTACTAATCAACGGAGAAATTAAAACTGTTACAGACGAAAATACAGGTTAATTCGGAGGAAACAAAAAAATGAACGATTTAAGGCTCACCCAAGACGGCGACTTGTATTTTTCAGAGAACGGCGACGTTGAACTCACGCAGAGCGTCATACAGGCAATAGCGATAAGATTGAGATGGTTTCTCGGTGAATGGAGGATTAATACAAATTATGGAATTCCTTACTACGACGAAATACTTATAAAAAATCCGAGTATGGCACTTTTGGATGACAGAATAAGGACAGAGATTTTGTCGGTAGAAGGAGTTGAGTCCATAGAAAGTCTTGATATTTCAATAGACAAAAAAACTCGCAAATGTTCCATATCGTTTGCTATTATCGTCAACGAGGAAAGTTTGGAAGGGGAGGTGAATGTGAATGTCTGAATACGGAATTACAGATAAAGGTTTCGTCCGTAAAAGATACGATACGATTTATTCCGAACTGAAAGACGACATCAAAGACAACCTCGGAGTTGATATTTCTATCAATCCGCAGTCATATATCAATGTGCTTGTTTCATCGTTTGCAGATAAAATAGCTGCTTTGTGGGAGCTTGCAGAAGAAGTTTACTTTAGTCATTATCCGTCCACGGCAGAAGGTATCAACCTTGACTATGCTTGTCAATTTGGCGGGCTGACAAGGGAAGAAGGAACTCCTACCAAGTACAGTATTCTTTGCACAGGTATAGACGGAACGGCAATACCTTCTGGAACACGAATAGCCTCCACCACATCGCCGCAGATATATTTCAACGCAGCGCAAGACAGCACTATAACAAGAACGTCTTGCAACAAAATTTCAATACGAACTATGGCTGTTATGGGTGAAACTTCATACACAGTCTATCTTGATGATACGGCTTATACCTATTTAAGCCTGTCAGATGATAACAAACTCGATATTTTACAAGGCATCAAAAACTCAATAGTTGATGATGCCTTCAAGGTGTCTGTTGATACAGAAAATGAACTGCTTGTCATTGAAAGCGTCAATGCGTATTTAAGCCACTCTGTCGATATGTCAGAAAATCTGACATCGGACAGCGTAACCTCGATTATCGTCTTTGAGTCGGAAGAATTTGCAAGAATTCAGTTGACCGAAGGAGCAATCACAGAAATTGTTACCACGATAGCCGGGTTCACGAGTTGTACAAACCTCGGAATACCGATATATGGCAGAGAACGGGAAACGGACGACGAGTTAAGGCAATCATACGCAAAACGACAGTCGTATCGCTCGTCTACGATGCTTGAAAGTATAACAAGCGCAATAATGAACAACGTAGACGAAGTTTCAAGCGCGGTCGCATTTGAAAATGACGGCGACGAAACGGACTCCGAAGGAAGACCGCCGCACTCGATAGAGGTTGTCGTTGACGGCGGAGAAGATGCTGCTATCGCGCAGCAAATCCTGTACTACAAAGCGGCAGGTATTCAGACCTACGGCAGCGTGGTTGTCAATGTTCCGAGCATGTACAATGAAACAATAGCAGTAAAATTCAATCGTCCGACATCACTTTATGTATGGCTAAAAGTTACGGTCGTTAAAAACCCTGACGAGGCTATGCCGCCTAACTACGAGGCTTTAATCAAAGATACGATTATGGACTACGTAGAGGACATTACGGCTGGCGAAAATATAGTCATACAAAAAGTTATTTCACCAATCAATACGGCTGTTTCGGGTATTGCTTATCTCTCTATTTTGGGTTACACTTCGACAAGTTCTGCATCGCAGCCTTCGTCAAGTGATTATACCCTAACTTATATTTCCGTATCGTCAAGGCAAAAGGCTTTCTTCGACGAGGACAGAATAAAGGTGGTAATAGATGATTAAAAGCATTGAATCTGATTTCCCCGAACAGTTCAAACACCGAAACAATACTTACAAAATCTGCGCTGCGCTTGATAGGCAAATCAATGAATTTGCAAATGCCGTAGAGCAGATTTTGAGTTTAACCAATATTAATGTAGCGACGGGAACACAGCTCGATAGAATAGGCGAAATTGTAGGGCTCACAAGAGCAGAGGCAGGTTTGCTATGCGGTCAGTCAATCTATTTTGACGTTGTAGATGATGACCGATATAGAAAATACCTCAAGTACAAAGCTTTTCGCAATTCTAACGACTGCACGTACTATTCGCTCATAAATGCAATGAAGGAAATCCTCGGAAGTTCTACTGTTATTGAATACAGCGAAGACGAGGGATACCCTGCAACAATCATACTCGATATACAGCCGGCAAGTGGAGAAACGCTAAACCTCGGTGATATTCCCCCCATAAAACCTGCCGGCGTAAAGGTTGAATATAAAGTAGACGAATTGACCACGATAGAAATTTCGCACGATATACGTTTTTATTTCGGCGGTGTTGCTTGCGGAACTCATTATTGCGGTACATATCCGCCTAAAAGTTAGGAGGGGTTAAATGGCATTATTTAATCAAGACTACATCGTCAAAATGCGCTATGAATTTATGAACAACATAAGCGATTTTCAGTATGAAATCGACAATAGCGGACAATGGAACGATGCGACGGAGCAAAATCGAGAAGTAGATGGTAACTATATAAGATTTACTGTTGCTATACCAAACCAAGTACAGACAGCTCATACCATAACGGGATTGAGAATACTTGATGCTGACAGGAATGTTATAGCACAGCGTGATTTAAGCATAGTTGTCAATGCTACGCAGATTGTACTTTTTGTTTTAAGAATTTCATATCAGGAGGTCTAATCTATGGCATACACAAAGCAAAATTGGATAGACCACATAGCCAATGAGCAAGGAGAAGTTATCCAGCAGGGTACGTTGATGGACGCCGAACACTTCAACCATATGGAGGAAGGAATCTATAACGCCAACGCTCACGCCGATAGCAAAGCAAATCCGCACAACATAACGCCCACACAGCTTGGGTTCGGTTTTATTATCTTTAAAGACGATGAAGGTTATCCGTGCTGGGATACAGCACCTACTCAATAAGAGGTGCCTATGGAAACCAGCATAAATGTAATTATCGGCGACCTTTTGGAGTACTACTTTGTTACTACAAGCATTGATATGAAGGCTGTAAGGTCAATGTGCTTTACCTGTAAAAGTCAAGGCATTTGCGTACACCTGCCATACTCAAAAATTCATAAAGGTTTTTGTTTAAGGCTTAAAGGTGATGTAACGTCTGAATTTTGTGCAGGAACGCATTATTATGACCTCACGGCAGAACTTATCAACGGAAGTATGGTAACGCTCATTTATAACGGTATATTTACCGTCTATAAAAAATCGAATATTTTATGTGAGGAGCATAGCGTATGAACAGAGATGACAGAGATACTTGTTGCGGCTCTGTAAATGTTCGGCAGATTACCTCGGTTCTTGTAGAAGATTATGGAGAACTTGAAAACAAACCTGCCATAAACGGAGTTGAACTAACAAAAGACAGCACGGCAAAACAATTAAGCATACTCCACAATAAACAGTCAGACTATGGACTCAATACCCTGCGCAACGCTGCGCAGGAAAATCTTTATGTCCCCGTTGTAGGGGATAACGATCCGTCAAAGGTTCCCGTCGGCGAATTTGTGGAAGAAAGCAAGGTCAAGATTGTAGATAACCTTGATAACGTTGATGTTTCGGACGGCTCCCTTATCTTTTTGAGAATAGGAGGTAATACCTGATGGCAGAACCTATCAAAACACAACTTCAGCAACAGCTCGAAAATGATGAAATGCTGCCTCTGCATCTTGAAACAGACGCAAGCATAGTTAAGTTAAGCGCACAGGGTGTAGATGCCACCAATGTAAAGGACGCAATAGAAGAACTTGCACAAGACATCTCGGCAATGGGCGGCGGAGGTGAGGACGGCGCGACATGGTTAGATGGAAGCGGCGCGCCCGATTCTTCGCTCGGCAACGACGGCGATTTTTACCTCGATAACGACACCTGCGACGTATACGTAAAGGAAAACGGCGCGTGGACTGTCAAGGTAAATGTCAAGGGCGAACAGGGCGCCACGGGCGCAACGCCCAACCTCGCCATAGGCAACGTAACCACGGGCGAGCCAGGCACTGACGCAGAGGCTATCATAACGGGCACGCCTGAAAACCCTATACTTAATATGACTATCCCGAGGGGCGCCACGGGTGCACAGGGCGCAGACGGCGCCGATGGACAATCTGCAACAATTACGGAGGTAACAGCCAGCGTAGATAATAATGTCGGCACTCCGTCGGTTGATGTTACTCTTGGCGGCACCCCTCTTGCGCGCACTATTGATTTTGACTTTCATAATCTCAAAGGCGCAGGCGGCAGCGGCGGGGGCAACATACCCGTTGTCAACAACGGCACAAGCAACACAACCGCGACCATACAGCCCAATACTTTATATATATGGGGAGAGGTTACACGTTTAAACATTACCCTCGCCACGCCTACGGACAATAACATTCAGAACGAGTATCATTTCTTCTTTGAGAGCGGTGATACGGCTACGACGCTGTCGCTTCCGAATACTGTTTTGTGGGACGAGGAGCCTTTAATAGCGACCAATACGAAGTATGAGGTTATTATTGTAAACAATTGCGCAAAGTTAAAGGCATATTTTGAGAGCAATGATTGGATTACTCTTGTTAATAATTATTCATTAACTGCTGAAGATGCGACATTATCGTCTAAAACATTCGATGGATTCGACATGGCAAGAGTAATTGTTGATGTAAATATTCCAGCGACTGATTTTTCTGGACGATTTTTTATACCAATAAATAGCCAAACAAACGCTCATGGACATGTCGGTTATGTGAATGCAAATAAGATGATTGCTTTCAGACTTTTATACGATGCTACGGCTAAACATATCCCTGCAATTATTTCTGGTATACAAGGTGATGCGAATAACTCAAATACAAAGAATTTTCTCGCCCAATTCTCTCTTAATTCTTTTTATTTTATGTCCAACAGAAACGCGACAAGAATTACGAGTGTAAAGATTGCGGTAGACACTACTTTACCGGAAGGCACATCTGTAACAATCTATGGTCAAAAATATTAAGGAGAATTACAATGTTTGGAAAAATAGAAAACGGAATTTTTAAAGAGGCAGGGGCACGCATTATCTATGGCGACAGACAGATAATCAACCCTACCGAGACAGACCTCATCGCGGCAGGCTATCTGCCCGTAGAATTTGCAACAACCGCGCCGACGAGCGATAACGCATACCCCGTCTATATGGAGCAGAACGGCAAAATCGTACAGACATGGTCGGAGGGGTAAGCGCATGGAAATATTTTGGCAGATACTCATTGCAGCGAGCGTCCCGTCTGCGTTGTTCTCGACAATCCTCGGCATCTTGGTAAGACGCTGGGAAAAACGCGCAGTCAAGCGCGAAAAAGCCGCTGAGGAACGGGAACAAAAGCGGCATAGGCTTGAGCTTTTGCAAACCAAAGGCATACTCGCATCAATGGCTCTCGGTGAAGCGACCGCCACCGCACTCAAAAACGGTCGTACAAACGGAGAAACCGAGGCGGCATTAAAATACGAGAAGGAACAAAAGCACGCAATTAATGACTTCCTCCGTGAGGAAGCCGTTAATAGTATAAAATAAACGGAGGTATAGTATTTATGACAGTTTACGAAATTATTTCGATTGTCCTTGCGGCGATCACGGTTGTTGTTGGGTTTGTAAGCTACTACTTCTACATACGCAACAAAATTCAGCAAGCCATCGCGTCGGGGATTGAAAACGCAGAATCACCTGACAGCATAGGCGAGGAAAAAATGAACAGCGTAATCGCTGCACTTAAACAGCTTGTGCCTACAATTTTAAAGCCGTTTATTACGGACAGCCTTATACAATCCCTCGTGCAGGCGGCATTTGATAGCATAGAAGCATATGCACAAAAACAAGTTGAAAAAGATAAAGCAAAAGGATCAAACAATACACAAGAACTTGCAGAGGAGGCACCCAATGAAAATACTTAAAAAAATTGCCTTTTATCTTATTCAATTCACATGGGGTTTACCTATGACCATAACGGGCGCAATTGTCGCTGTTGCCCTTTTGTGTGGCGGGATTAAAGCAAAACTTTTTAACGGATATATTTATTTTGTTGTTGGGAAAAACTGGGGCGGTGTAAATTTCGGCTGCTTTATTGTAATGTCTGAAAATTCGTCTCGAAGCAAATATGCCATGTTGCACGAGGCGGGGCACGGAATACAAAATTTAATGTATGGCTTTTTAATGCCGTTCATTGTCTCAATTCCATCAACAATAAGATATTGGTACAGGCGCTTTATAATACATATAGGAAAAGGCGACGCATTGCCCGATTACTACTCGATATGGTTTGAGAAGCAAGCATCCGAACTTGGAGAAAAATATTATGGCGCCAAGGCGGTGGGCTGATGTGTAAAACAAGCAATGGGACATACACATTCACCGAAATAGCGGAGGGAAAAGTACAAATTTCAGCCGCAGGCGAAGAAATTACATCAATTTGCATATCCTCAACCGCCGCAAAAATAATCGACTCGTACAAACTCAACCGCACAGGTATATCAGAAACAATATCATATCTTTTAACTTATTGTAAAAATAAAGGATATACCGTTTCGCGGACGAATAGCGCTTTATGCGGTGAAGTGTTTTTACATAATACTTTGTATAAAGTCGGATATAAGCGCGGCAGCACTAAGGATTGTGATTTAGACTTTATTGCCGACAGGCGGTGGTATGTCAATTTGGCAAGTATTTTAATTGGGCTGATTTTCTTTTAAACGCAGAAAAACGCACGCGAGCCAAGGAAAATGACACGCGTGCGTTTTTCTATGTAACTGACTTGATTTTGAGCAAGGAACACCCCGCAGCGGGGGTAATGAGGGGGCACAAAATTTTTAGTATTAAAAAATGCCGATTTTTGACCAAAAATAAGCGAAAATCAATCAAAATCAGCACTTTTTATTGGCGCGGAGAAGAGGCATTTGAAGCCGTAAAGCAAAAGTGCAACGACTGTGTGGACGTTATAGCCGCGCTCGCGGCGGCGTTTATTTTTTGCGGCGGCGCAGCGCTCTCGCCCGCAGCCGCTTTTGCTTCCGAAATTCCCGAAGAGATCACGCCGCCCGAAGAGATCGCGCAGTGTGAAGATACAGGCGACTGATATCTAAGACGCACGTCCTACGGAAAATTAATCATAAAAGGAGATTTATTTTATGGCAACGACAGTTGATAAGAATAAAATTATCGTTAAAACAGGCGACAATGAGTATGTAGAATTTCATCCCGAAACAGACGGTGATATTGTTAATGTTCAGGTTGACGGAATAGTTGCAAAAAATGCACAAGGAGCTATTGACGAACTCAATAAGTCAAAGCAGGGCAATTTGTTGTTTGACAGTTCGCCCACAGAAAACAGCAAGAACCCTGTTACTTCAGGCGGAGTATTTGCAGCTGATGACGAAATACGCGACAGAGTTTCCAAGCTTGAAAACGGAGAAGTCGCAGCCGGAAAAGCAAAGAAACTTGAAACGGCAAGGAATTTTGCTTTCACAGGCGATGCTACGGGCTCTGGAAGATTTGATGGATCGCAAGACGCAAATATAGCTTTAACGCTCAAAAAATCGGGCGTTGCGGCGGGTACATATTCAGTTGTTCAGGTCGATGAAAAGGGCATTGTAAAGAGCGGTGCGCAGCTTATAGAAGTTGGCGAAGAAGGTCAAGACACGCCGAGCGCATCGCTCGCAATAGGCGGACTGTTCTTTAAGAGAATTTAAGTATAGCGAGGGTAGGTCTTTATGTCTAAAAGATTTTTAACAGATGGCGCAGGGCAGCAAATCAATGCCGCCCTTACGCAAATCAAAAATGTTCTCAACGGAGCGGCGTCTGAAGGAACGCCCTCTGCATCCTCATATACAAGCAAAGATTTTATGACGGAAGAAACGGGAAGGGCAATAGCTGAAACGCTGTCGCTCATTCTTCAAAGCATATCGGCCATGAACGCCCCCTCGTTTTATGGAACCTGCTCCACGGCGGCATCTACCGCGGCAAAAGTTGTAACTTGCAAAGACTTCAAACTTGCGGAAGGAAGAAGAATAGCCGTAAAGTTCAGCAACTACAATACAGCATCCTCGCCTACACTCAATGTGAATGGAACGGGCGCAAAGTCGATTAAATCATACGGAACCACAAATGATACGCTTGTTTATCGTTGGAGAGCGGGTGAGATTGTAGATTTCATCTATGACGGCACAAATTGGCTGTTACGTATGCCTGCGGTTGCGTCAGGTAATTATTACGGAACAGTCAGGGCAACTACGCTCAACGGCGCCGAGAATACAGACCCGTCATTTTATGCTCCCACGACAAGCGGTAATGCAGGTCAGATTCTTACCTCGAACGGACCGGGCGAAATTCCGTATTGGGTTTCGCCGACAGCTTATAGCTTACCTCTTGCAGCAGATGGTGTACGTGGTGGTGTTCAGATAGGATATAGCACAAACGGAAGAAACTATGCGGTACAGCTTTCAAATGAAAAAATGTTCGTCAACGTACCGTGGACGAACACCACCTACACAATCGCAAACGCCTCTACCGCAGGTTTGGTAAAGCCTATAAGTGTAATCATAAAGCCTACATTACAGCCTGTAACGACCACAAGCGGAAGATACTATTCGGTTCAAATGAGTTCAGATGGTAGTATGTTTGTTAACGTGCCTTGGACGGATACAGTATATTCCTTGCCGCTTGCTACAAATAGCGTGAGAGGTGGGGTAAAAGTTGGAGGAACTAATGTTCCTGCAAACGGACTCTATAGACTTTCGCTTGATGATAATGAACAGTTGCAGTTATCTTCTAATTATCTAAAACCTAAATATGTGCATTTTTTATCATTTACAGTCAACAAATTAGCTGGAGGGGCGAGAGGTATTCTAATTTCTAATAGAAGTAGTAAATACACAGATGAAACCCTTGCTGAATATTTAGATGCAGGATATGGTGCTGATGCTATTAACAATCATCCTATAATTCCAGTTCAAGGAGTTTATAAAAATACAATTTTCTGTTATGTTTACGAAATAAACGGAACATTGAGATGCTCTACGCATGCGTTAGAAGAAGGAGAATTTAGTTATAGCGTTTCTTCAGAAGATATAACAATAAAAGACGACTATGTGATGCAAATATAAAAGAAGAAAATGTAATACCATGATAACCAAAATAACAATAGAAAATATATGTCAAGTTTGCGAGAAAGGACCTTGTGATAAGCCTTGCGAAACTTGGTACAAGCTTTTTGAAGGAAACGACATAACACTTACAGAGCTGGAGGAAATGAATGGATAGCGCGCTCATAACAGCAATTATTACAACCATAATATCAAGCGCAACGGCCGGGGTCCTCGGCTTTGTTTGCAAGCATTTTCGCAAAAAGTATCTTGAATACAAGAAAAAGGATTTAGACCTTGAACAGCGTATGAACAACCTTGAAAAAGGTATGCAATGCGTTCTGCGGAATAACATTATCCACACCCACGACAGATGCGTAGATAAAGGATACTGTGCCATATATCAGAAAGAGGCAATACGTATAGAATACGACTCATATCACGCGTTGAAAGGAAACGGGCTTGTGGACAAGCTTTACAGCGACATTATGGCACTTCCGGAGGAATTGCCAAATAATAACAAGGAGGCATAATTATATGTCAGTAGGTGAAATTGTTTCAATTGTTCTTGCTGTGCTTGTAGTTGTTTTCGGCTTTGTAAGCTACTACTTCTACATACGCAACAAAATTCAGCAGGCCATCGCGTCGGGTATCGACAATGCAGAAGAACTCGAACAGATTGGCGAAGAAAAAATGGCGGTAGTTATAAGCGCGTTAAAGCAAATCATACCTGCCATTGTTCGTCCGTTCATTTCGGACTCGCTGCTCGAATCGCTTGTTCAGAGCGTATTTGACAGTATGAAGGCGTTTGCTGAAAAGCGGGTACAGAAAGATTTGCAGGAGGAAACACAGAATGAAGAAGGTTAAGCTTATTTGCTTTTGGTTGCTTTCTTGCACTTGGGGCATTGTTATGACGCTCATAGGAGCGTTAATCGCCCTTGCATTGCTTGTTCTTCGCAAAGAACCGCAGATCTTCCACGGATATGTGTACTTTGTCGTCGGAAAAAATTGGGGCGGATTTAATTGTGGGCCATTCTTCTTTATAAGCAGCGCAGCAACAGATAAGACCAAACAGCACGAAGCAGGGCACGGAATACAGAATATAATCTTCGGTCCACTTATGCCTTTTGTTGTGTCTATCCCTTCCGCAATAAGGTATTGGTATCGCAGATATAAATCAAGCAAAGGCTTGGGTTATACGTTGCCTTCCTATGACAGTATATGGTTTGAAGGATGGGCTACAGAACTCGGTTCCAAATACTTCTCTTAAAATGCACCCAAAATGTAATACAGCCCCTATAAACAGAAAACTCCATTTGTCTTATAATTTAATAAGCAAATAAAAACGGGGCTAACAAAAGGCTTTAAATGCTTGTCCTTACGCGCGCGTATGCGCGTACGCGCAGAGAGAGATATATATTATTTACTTTTATTTTATTTAATTTACTCTGTCGTATTTATGTAGCAATCTGTGACAGAAACAAGGCATACCTTTAATTTCTGTGACAGAAATTAAAGGTATAGTACGATTTGTGGAGAAAAATAAAATAGATTGTCAAATAAATATATTTCACAGCTTGTTCTGCAATGATTTATAAATCGCTTGATTTATGATTGTATAGCAGAACAGACCAAAGAGGAGTGATAGCCTATGATTGCGTGATATGAATTGCTGTAACTAAATATTAAAAGGTCTGTTCTGCAATTCTACAAGGAGGACATCAGCAATGAACAAAATCTTGCTTGAAAGTGCAATCATTGAACTTGATAGCATATCCGTATTGTCGAAGTTAATCACAACGGCTATGACAAGTTTATCAAACGAAGAATTGCAGCAAGCCTGTTACTTAATGCAAGAGGCTGTCTCTTATACACATCTGACGCTGCCGACGAAGCTAGAAGTGTA
>ERZ1090879.198-NODE-198-length-40500-cov-38.533391_pt1 | contig 40500 bp, 42 predicted proteins | sample MGYA00478472_ERZ1090879 | MGnify/ENA primary metagenome ERZ1090879 (study PRJEB33644, sample SAMEA5815723) | chicken gut metagenome | biome: Chicken; feature: Gastrointestinal Tract; material: Caecum | place: Ireland | collected 2019-01-01 | study: A study of the... | reverse complement strand
GGTCGCCCCCGACAGATTTTGAGTCTGTTGCGTCTGCCAGTTTCACCACGACGGCGTTAAACAAAGAAATTATAGTACAGTTGAAAAGAAAAATCAAGCGATTTTTCTTAGATTCTTGCAAAAAAAACTCAGCCGTGGTACAATATCTTTATGGAAAAACTTATCTTGATTGACGGTAACAGTCTTTTAAACCGCGCTTTTTATGCCATGGCGCCTTTTTCTACCAGAGAAGGATTACCGACCAACGGAATCTTCGGTTTTATCAAACTGATGTTCAGAATCCTTGAAGATGAAAAACCTGAATATTTTGTAGTCACGTTTGATGTCCACGCGCCGACTTTCCGGCACAAAATCTATAATCAGTACAAGGGAACGCGTAAACCAATGCCGGAAGAGCTTGTAGTTCAGGTCCCCGTACTCAAAGATCTGCTGCGTGCCATGGATATTTGTATCGTGGAAAAAGCGGGCTACGAAGCCGACGACCTGATCGGAACCATTGCACGCAGATTTCCTGAAGTGGAGACACTGATTTATACAGGCGACCACGACAGTTACCAGCTGATCGACGCACATACCAGTGTGTGTATCACCAAACGCGGCGTAACCGACATTGACCGCATGACACAGGATAATTTTTACGAAAAAGAGGGAATCACCCCTTCTCAAGTGATTGAACTGAAAGCGCTGATGGGAGACAACTCCGATAATATTCCCGGTGTCAAGGGAATCGGTCCCAAGAGTGCGTTATCTCTTTTAGCAAAATATCATAATTTGGACGGCGTGTACTCCCATCTTGACGACTTATCAAAAAACGTACGGCAAAAACTGGAACTCGGGCGGGACAGTGCCTATCTCTCCCGTACGCTGGCTACAATAGACACATGCGTTCCGCTTGATCTTACGTTAGGAGACTGTATCCTGCATCTCCCCTTTTCGGAAAATGCCCGCAAAGCTTTTTCCAACCTTGAATTTCGCTCTCTCCTTGGAAGCAAATTTTTTCCTTCCTCAAAAAATAAGCACATTGATCTGATTGAATGTTCTGACACCATCCTTGGCTGCCTCACAGAGCGTGCTCAAACCGTAAATGAATTTTCGTTGACCGTGGAAACAGACGGGATTCACTATTATGACGGAGACTCAGAATACCTGCTCCGCATCAAGGAAAACTTCCTGGAGCCAGGTTTTTTTCTCTCAGAACTAAAACCGCTGCTTGAAGTCTTATTTTCCGGATCCAGGCATGCCGTTCTAAACGATGTCAAATCTATAGCGCATTTTCTGCATGACGCCGCCGGAGTCACAATTTCATGTCAGGCAGACGACGTCTCACTGATGCGTTACCTGTCTGATTCCAATCGTAAACCGGCCGGTGCAAAAGAACTTGCGTCTGAATTTGCGATTTCTGAAGAATTCTGTGCGTATGCGCTCATGCTTGCTTATCGGGATGCCGTGTCTCATGAAAACAAGGAAGACACAATTCTTTACCGTGAACTGGAACTTCCGCTTGCACATCTCCTCTTCGACATGGAACAGACCGGAGTGCGGGTCGATACCACGAAATTTCCCGTCTTTTCAGATCGGTTCAATCAAGAGATGCAAACACTTTCCACACGCATCTTTCAGCTTGCGGGAACCTCGTTCAATCTCAATTCTCCCTTTCAGCTGTCAGAAATTTTATTTGACAGACTGGGATATAGTTCACGCGGTATCAAAAAAAATCTCCGAGGCGGCTATTCTACGAACGCCGACGTTCTTGAAAAACTCGCAGAGGATCATGAAATCGCAAAACTGATTCTGAAGTACCGTGAAATTCAAAAACTTCAATCTACCTATATTGATGGGATCCGTCCCTTAGTGAAGGGCGAAATTGTGCATACGACCTATTATCAGACAATGACAACAACCGGACGTCTCTCAAGCGCAAATCCTAATCTGCAAAATATTCCCGTCCGTACTGAAATTGGAAGGGAACTGAGAAAATTATTTATCGCACGGGAAGGCAATCTGCTGATTGATGCCGACTACTCTCAGATCGAACTCCGGCTGCTTGCACATTTTTCTGAGTGCCAAGCTCTGCTTGATGCCTATCGCAACGATCTTGATATTCACGCCGCAACAGCGTCGAAACTCTTTGGTGTTCCCCTCGATGAGGTAACGCCCGATCTTCGGCGCAGAGCAAAAACTATTAATTTCGGGATCATTTACGGCATGAGCGCATTTGGTTTGGCAAAAGACATTGGGTGCTCGAATGAAGAGGCGCAACGATATATCAATGCATATTTTTCTACGCACCCGGAAGTCAGAAGCTATATGGAAAACAACGTACGTCGCGCAAAAGAGGACGGCTATGTTACAACACTTCTTGGACGAAAACGCTACATTGCGGAATTAAAGTCAAGCAACTTCAATCAACGTGCATTCGGAGAACGCGCAGCAATGAATATGCCGTTACAAGGCAGCGCGGCTGATATCATCAAAATTGCAATGCTCCGTGTTGCGAATCGTCTAAAACAAGAACGCTTTGCTGCAAAGCTTGTGCTGCAGGTACACGACGAACTGATCATCGATGCTCCTGAAGCTGAGGCCGCTGCGGCAAAACAAGTACTCAAAGAGGAGATGGAAGCGGCAGTCAAACTCCGTGTTCCTCTCACTGTTGAGATTTCTACGGGAAAAAGTTGGTATGAAGCAAAGTAAAATCGCTATCACGGGCGGATTGGGAAGCGGAAAAACTGCAGTGTCCGACATTATTAGAGAATTAGGATTTCCGGTATTTTCCTGTGACGAAATCAATCGTAAACTTTGGGTCGATCCGTCCTATCTTTCCCTTCTGCAACAGACATTTCCTGATTGTCTGACACATGGTAATCCGGATCGAAAAAAAATATCCGCCCGAGTTTTTTCGGATAGTAATGCTCTGAAACAGCTGAATGACATTGCTCATCCTCGCATCATGCAAAATCTTCTGAGAGAAATGGATCAGCATCCGATTTCATTCGGAGAAGTCCCTTTGTTGTATGAAAACGGATACGCCTCTCTGTTCGACTACATTATTGCCGTACGACGTGAAAAAGAATCGCGCATCCGGTCCGTCGTCCTTCGTGACGGAGCAACGCGTGCGGAGGCACTTGCCCGCATGGCACAGCAACTTGATCCTGTACAACTTGAAAAAATGAATTGTATAATCATAGACAACAATGGATCTCTCGAGCACTTGAAATGTTCCGTACGGAATGTTCTTTGCGACCTGAATATTTTATAGATACGGGAAAGATGTTTATATAATGCACATACTTTGTATATATGAAGCATGTATATCGAACGATTCTCATCCTTACGGCGTGTGTGATCGTCATGGCATTATCGCTCATCTTTCTTAAAAGCGAATATAGCCGTCCGTATCAAGAAATCGTCTGCAGGAGCGGTCTCGAGCCGGCGCTTGTTTACGCAATCATGAAGGCAGAAAGCAATTTTAACGAAAATGCTGTCAGCAAATCCGGCGCCGTTGGTTTGATGCAGCTGATGCCTTCCACTGCAGAATTTATTTGTAGAAAACAAGGTCTCGTCTTCCATGGCGAAAAATTATTCGATGGCGCTTACAATGTAATGATTGGATGTATGTATATGACTTATCTGTTGGATCGCTTTTCAGACGAGCGAACGGCAATCTGTGCATACAACGCAGGAGAAGGCACTGTCTCAGATTGGCTACAAAATCCACAGTACTCTTCCGACGGTCTCACACTGCATACTATCCCCTATACCGAGACACGAAATTACGAAAAAAAAGTTTGTAATTTCAGGAAAAATTATCAGTTTTTATATCAATAAGGCTTGACATTTCCTTTCAATTGGAGTATTATATGAAAGCTGTCAAGCGAAATGCGGTCGTGGCGGAACTGGCAGACGCGCAAGACTAAGGATCTTGTGGTTCACACCATGCAGGTTCAATTCCTGTCGACCGCACCAAACGGAAATAATTTGAACCGTTATGCGCGCTTAACATCGCATTGATTCAAATTACCTGTCCCATTCCATAAAAGAGCCCCCATTCGGGGGCTCTTTTAAGCTATCATAAATATTATCACCTTAAGCTCCTTCCTGACCCGCTGACGCATGTCGCCGCTCCTTCTGTGTGATTCATAAAGAGTATCTGTTCCACGGTCCGCGAAGAAATAATCAGATTTTCATAGCTGCTTAGTGCTAATTCATATCAACTGCAGAAAATATTAGAACGTGCTAAGTGTTCAAGTTAGTGAAGGAAAACGCACAATGGACAAGAGGATGATACTCATCGACAGCGAGAATCAGTCTGCGTAATCATAAAATCGATAATTTTGGCGCCATCAAAGAAAATGGAGACATCTTTCATACGCCCGATATTAGAGCAGAATGCTATTTCGTTGAAAAACATCTTTCAATGTTATACACATATTTATCTTTTGAACTATATACAAATCCAACGGATAAAAACATTTTTTTACTCTGTATATTAAACGGATATATCTCTGCTTCGACCTGTTCGTATCCGATGCATTTTGCTCGTTCGAGGATGCCCTGCACACATTTTCTTCCTAAATGCTTGTTTTGCCATTCTTTTGCGATTACGATTGCTATTTTTCCATGATACAATGAGATGTCACCGATAAGTTTCCAATTTCCGTTTTCCTTGTACTTTATATACTAGCATTCCCCTTCGCAACTCAGATATCGATACATGGCCTTTAGTCTTGTCATATCATAGATATGATCAATATTATCAACTTGCTTACAAACAGTCAGATCGCTATACCATACGATTGTACGCTTGTAATACGGATAATATTTTTTCAGCTCCAGCACTTCGGAAATCTTAATCAAGTCAGGCTGTATATAGTTTGAAATCATAATAACACCTTTGAATAATCGCAATCAAGTCTTAAATTCCTCCTGATTGTCTTAAATAATGCTTACGATGGGGATCTATTCGAATATCGGCTTCCAGATTGTCGGCAGTGCAGTCTGCCAAAACCTTCCCGTTCTGCCGTTTCCGTCCATAAAGGGGGAAATAAACTCAAATTCATAATGGAATATGCTCGAACGAATGAGCATTTGCGTCTTGCTTGATTTAAGCCAATCGAACAGCTGCTCCATCAAGCTAGTTAAAACAGACCCTTCAATGCGGGATACAGCTTTGTGAAGTGGAAATAGCGGCTCTCGTAGTCTGCCGCGATCTTTGCATCGGGCAGAACCGTCTCTTTCACGCGGACGATAGCAGACGCCGCCTCCTGTACGCTCGCATACTCCCCGCAGCCGACCATGGCGAGCATCGCCGCGCCGAAGCCGGGCCCCTGCTCCGTCTGCGGGATATCCACGGGCATGTTCATGACGTTGGCGACGATCTTGCGCCACAGCTTGCTCTTCGCGCCCCCGCCGCACAGCTTGGTGCGCGGGATATGCGCGCCGTTCTTTTTCGCCGCCTCCATGCAGTCGCGGAGGGCGAATGTCACGCCCTCGAGCATGGCGAGCGTCATCTGCCCGCGCGTGGTATCGGGACGCATGCCGATGAACGCGCCACGCGCCGTCACGTCGTTGTGCGGGCTGCGCTCGCCCATGAGATACGGGAGAAAATATACGTCGTTTTTTCCGAGGCACTCGTCCAGTCCCGCCTCTTCATTTTTATAGTCGTCGGACTGCAGAATGCCGTTCACCCACCAGCTGTTGCAGCTTGCGGCGGATAAAATACAGCCCATCAGGTGCCAGCCGCCGTCTGCATGGCAGAAGGAGTGCAGAGCGTTGACCTTGTCCTCTTTATAGGATTCGGACGACACGAACAGCGTGCCGCTCGTGCCGAGCGAGATGTTGCAGCCGCCCTCACCGACAACGCCCGTGCCCACCGCAGCCGCGGCATTGTCGCCCGCGCCCGCAATGACTTTGACCTCTTTCATCCCGAGTTCTGCCGCGATTTTTGCTTTCATCGTGCCGACCACTTCATAGCTCTCGTGCAGCCTGGGAAGCATCTGTTCGGAAATCCCACAGATCTCGCACATCTCAGGCGACCAGCGGCGGTTTTTTACATCCAGAAGGAGCATGCCGCTCGCGTCCGAAAGATCGGTGCAGAATGCGCCCGACAGGCGGTAAGCTAAATAGTCCTTGGGCAGCATGATTTTGGCAATGCGCGCGAAGTTTTCGGGCTCGTGTTTTTTCAGCCAAAGAAGTTTGGGCGCAGTGAAGCCCGCAAAGGCGATATTGCCCGTCCATGCGGAGAGCTTGTCTTTCCCGACGACCTCGTTGAGGTACTTCGTCTCCTCCTCCGTTCTGCCGTCGTTCCACAAAATGGCGGGGCGGATGACGTTGTCCTTTTCGTCGAGCGCGACCAGCCCGTGCATCTGCCCGCCGAAAGAGATCCCTTTGACGCACGATCTATCCTGCCCCGCGAGCAGTTCGTTCAGCCCGCGCAGTACCGCCGCGAACCAGTCTTCGGGGTTCTGTTCGCTCCAGCCGGGATGCGGATAGGAAACGGGATACGTTTGCGTATTTTCCGCCAGAATGCTGCCGTCCGCGGCGACAAGCAGCGTTTTCAGCCCGCTCGTTCCCAAGTCAATTCCAATGTATGTACTCATGCGAAAGGATTTTCCGTTTTATATCGCATACCGGCGGGAAGATTTACGCCGATCTCCCCAACGCCGAGATACCTGAACACCTCGAAGAGTGCCTTGCCGAAGTGGCCGAACGCGACCGCGCCGTGGTGCGGAAACCCGCCCTCGATGAGCACATGGCGGTAGAACCTGCCCATCTCGGGAATGGCGAACACCCCGATGGAACCGAAGGAATGCGTTACGACGGGCAACACTTCGCCCTGCGCCACATACGCGCGGAGATGATTGTCTGCCGTACTCTGCAGGCGGAAGAAGGTGATTTGCCCGGGAACGATATCCCCTTCCAGCGTGCCGTTGGTGACTTCCACAGGCAGCGAACGCGCCATGATCTTCTGGTACTTCATCGTGGGATTGCACAGTTTCCCCGCGCAGGTGTTGCCGCAGTGGAATCCCATGAAAGTATCCGTCAGCTTGTAATTGTATTTGCCTGCAATGTCGCTGATGAAGAGTTCCTTGGGCACCGTATTATTGATGTCGAGGAGCGTCACCGCGTCCTCTGAAACCACCGTGCCGATAAACTCGCTGAGCGCTCCGTAGATATCCACCTCGCAGGAGACGGGAATGCCCCTGCCCGTTAAACGGCTGTTCACATAGCAGGGCACGAACCCGAACTGCGTCTGAAATGCGGGCCAACACTTGCCCGCGACCGCCACATACTCGCGGCTGCCCTTGTGCGCCTCGATCCAGTCGAGGAGCGTGAGCTCATACTGCGCGAGCTTGGAGAGGATCTCGGGCTTTTTATTCCCCACGCCGAGCTCCTTTTCCATGTCCGCGACCACTTCGGGGATGCGCTTATCGTTATCGTGCTTGTGGAACGCCTCGAAGAGATCTAGCTCGCTGTTCTCCTCGATTTCGATGCCCAGATTATAGAACTGCTGGATGGGCGCGTTGCAGGCGAGGAAGTTGGTGGGACGGGGTCCGAAGGAGATGACTTTCAGCCGCTTGAGCGCATATACCGCGCGGGCAATAGGCAAAAAGGCATGGATCATATCGGCGCATTCCTCCGCATCCCCCACGGGATACTCGGGGATATACGCCTTCACGCCGCGCAGCTTCAAGTTATAGCTCGCGTTCAGCATGCCGCAGTACGCGTCGCCGCGGGAATCGGAAAGAACGCCGATGTTTTCCTCCGCCGCCGCGCAGAACATGACAGGCGCGTTCATCCGCTCGGAGAACTCCTTTGCGAGCATCGTTTCGGAGATCTCGGGGCCGAAGTTCCCCAGATACACACAGAGCGCGTTGCAGCCCTGTTTTTCGAGATCTGCGAGCGCATGCTTCATATCGGTCTCGCTCTCGACGATGCACACGGGGCACTCGTAAAGATCGCCCTTGCCGTACTTCTTCTCGTACGCTTCAACGAGCGCCTTGCGCCTGTTTACGGACAAACTCTCAGGGAAACAGTCGCGGCTCACCGCCACTACCCCCACTTTCATCTTCGGAATATTTTGCATAAACAGAATCTCCATGTTAATTTGGGTATATTTTATCAAATATTCTTGCGTTTTGCAATCGTTTAAAAGATTCTAATTTCCCATAAATCTCAGGGAGTAAATTATCGAAAATTTATCGTATTTCATTCTGCTACAGAATAATAACAGATGCTTTCTATGGTGACTGTACCACGACCATTGTCTGAAATACATATTTCCGTTTTCTGTACGGATATCGGCAGGGACGGAGCACAACCGACCCGCTGTGCAATATCGTATATTGTAGCCAAACCCTTCCCTCCGACAAACAATTGCAACCGATTGCGATTTGCTAGTATCGCACACTATTAAATCTGTCAATACTTTGTCCAAAAAATATAAATATACTCTACATAAGAGCTGCGGAAAACGACCTTCTGACGATGCGACCTCCTAAATAAATGCGGAGCCATCAATACGACGGCTCCGTACTTTCCGGTATCTCTTAAGACAAACCCCTCACTGCTTTTTGCACTGATCCCGCTCATATGCCTCAGGATCCAGATAAAGCTTATCGATCCTTATAGACGCGAACTCTTGAATGTTCAGACATTTACCACAATTATCACAGATCTTATTTGGATCGAGGTCACAGACTTCGCATTCCAAGCACCCGTCACACTCTTTTTCCTCGTCCAATACACACATTTTCCGTTCCATGTGAATGAGTATAGCGCGTATCAAGAAAAAAAGCAACTGTTTTTTGAAAAATCATGTAAAATGTATAAAACAAATGTTTGCAATTCATAAAAAAGTATGCTATAATCTCATTAAAGGAGAACAAGCATGCTGGACAAACGCAAACTGGATGATGTACTCGCATTTATCAACCGCTACACGGATGAAAACGGATTCCCGCCCACTGTACGGGATATTTGTGCAGAACTGCACATCAAGTCCACCGCAACGGCATATGACTATGTCAACCGACTCAAAGAAATGGGATTTCTCCATAAAGCTACCGGAAAAAAACGTGCCGTTTCAGTAAGAACGACCAATAGCGTGCGAGTCCCTTTGATCGGTACAGTCACGGCCGGCACCCCCATCCTGGCAACGGAGAATTACGACGGATACTATACGCTGCCGTCCAACATGTTTTCCGGCGACGATCTGTTTCTTCTCACCGTCAAGGGGGACAGTATGATCGAAGCCGGGATCTTTAACGGAGATACCATTGTCGTACGCAAACAGGAAACCGCGGACAACGGCGACATCGTCGTAGCCATGTTCGGCGGGGAAGGCGAAGAAGGTGCGACCGTCAAGCGCTTCTTCCGCCGCGACGGAAAAATTATCCTTCACCCCGAGAACAGTGCTCTTTCCGACTATGTTTTGGACGAGGTTAGCATTCTCGGAAAAGTCGTCGGACTTTTGCGTACACTTTAATGGACTTATGACACTATAAAATGCGCCGCCCGAACGGGCAGCGCATTTTTGTATTTATTCCATGATACATTCAGTTAAAGTACCGGACGCGCTCTTGTAACGGCTTACGAGCAGGACGTGCCGGATCCGCGGCAGCATAGCCCAATGCGATGACGCTGACGATCTGTTCCTCGGCGGGGATGGACAAAATCTCGCGCAGTTTCTATGCATCGCGGATCCCCATGACAAGCGTAGAGAGCCCTAGCTCGCTCGCTTTGAGAAGCATCACCATGTCATGCAGTCCACAGTCATAAGCGCCCCAACCGTTGCCGAATTCATTGCTCGGCACCCCCGTCTTGACGTCGTATCCTGCCACGCAACTAACAAATGTCATTACGATAAGAACAGGCGCATGTTCCGTATTTCGCTGATTGAACGCAGGAAGCGCCTCTCGCACCTTGTGCAGTGTCTCACCCCTCGTAACATAACAGCGCGCAGTCTGCGAATTTTTCCAGGAGGGCGCCAGTTTCGCAGCATCCAGGATCGCGTGCAGCTTTTCCTCCTCTACCGGTTTATCTATGTAGCTTCGGATACTCTTTCTTGCCTGTAATACTTCTTCAAAGTTCATATCTCCCCTCCCGATCAAAGATTCTGCAGATAATATACTTCCTCCGGCGTAAGTCTTCTCACCGCACCGCGATCCAATCCCGTGAGCGCCAGATCCCCGATCTTCAGGCGTTTCAGGAAATCCACGTTTTTCCCAACGGCCTCAAACATCTTTCTAATCTCACGGTTCTTTCCCTCTGTTAGCACAACGCGGAGCTTCGTATATGTCTTTCCGGTTTCGGTAACGGTGATCTTGCACTTCTTTGTAAGAACGCCGCGCTCGATCTCCACGCCCGCTCTGAGTCGGTTGAGCTGCTGATCGGTAATCGCACCCTCGATGCGCACAAGATAAGTCTTTGGAATTTCACTCTGCGGCGCCGTCAGACGATAGGCAAGGTCGCCGTCGTTGGTGAGAAGAAGCATTCCCTCGGTATCATAGTCAAGTCTTCCGACGGGGAAAACTCTCCCGGCGCCTGCGGGAAGCAGATCCATAACAGTTTTTCTGCCCTTATCATCTGACACCGTACAAACATAACCTTTAGGCTTATTCAAAAGGTAATATTCATATTTGACTTTATGCGACAGGATCCTGCCGTCCACCATTACGACATCCTCCGCCGCAACGTTATCACCCGCCTTTGCAGGCTTCCCGTTAATGCTGACACGACCCTCCGCAATGATCTGGTCGCTGCCGCGGCGGGAGGCGATCCCCTGCTCCGCCAAAAATTTATTGATACGCATGACATCCTTCCACAATTATTTTTCTTCCATGATATACAAATTTTGTGAAAAAATCAAGTCATTTGCAAGAAAAATCTTAATCTGCCCTGCAACGCTGCCCGGCGACTTCGGCAACGGCTCGACAAGTTCTCGAACGATGTCGATTTCCCCCTTCTCACGATCGGTCAGAGGATATGAAAAATCACAGTCAACCGCAAATCCGTACATAGTCTCTTGTTTATCTGTCAGTCGCACCAACGAATAATCGGCGAACACCTTATCCAGGAGTTCTGAGGAACGCTCGTACATAGGCGGGCAATTCAGCACGACACAAACAAGCGTCATCCCGTTCCGCTCTGCCGCAGAGACGAGACAGCGTCCCGCCTGCAATGTATAGCCCGTTTTGACCCCGCAAGCTCCCTCATACGAAGACAACAGTTTGTTTTTATTGTACCACCCGCGGGGCGCATAGCAACGCGTCGAGACGATCGTGCGGAACATCTCATTCTCCATAGCTGCTGCAGTGATAAATGCAAGATCGCGCGCCGTGGTGTGATGGTGTTCGTCCGGCAGCCCATGAGGATTAACGAAACAACTGTCCGTCGCACCCAAAAGAAGTGCTCGTTCGTTCATAACTTGCGCAAAAGCTTCAATGCAACCGCTGTGATGCAACGCGAGCGCGACTGCTGCATCATTCCCGGAGCGAAGCATAAGTCCGTACAACAGTTCCTCAACGCTACAGACATCCCCTGCTTTCAGATAAATACTGGAACCTTCAACGCCCTCAGCCTCTGCAGGAATCGTGACGATATCGTCCAGCGGACAATCTTCCAAAATAATGAGCGCCGTCAGAACCTTGGTCGTGCTGGCGTTTGGCAAAGGAAGAGAGGCGTTTCTCGCATGCAGAACACGGCGCGACGAGACCTCTGCAACGCATTCCCCCTGTGCCGCCTGTTCTGCTTCCGCCACGAACGTGCTTTGCAAAGCAAATCCTGCGATCAAACATACGCACACCAATATCAGACAAAGTTTATTCCGCATTATCCTCACGCCTGACCAGTTTATTGAGAAGATCGGAGGCTTTTTCAATAAGTCCGTCAAGCGGATCATCCGTGATGCGCACAAGGCGGCACTCCACCCCGTCATCAATAAGGAATCCCGTAGGCTTGACATTGATAACGGTCCCTGCTCCGCCCGCAAACGGGAGGCATTCGCCGTCTTCGATTTTTTTGACTTCGCCGTATTCTCCTCCGCCGGAGAGGTAACCCATCGTCACCTTTGTAAACGGAATGACCTGTGCGCCGCTTGCCGTAACGACCGGTTTCCCGATAACTGTGTTAACGTCCACTAAACTTGTGAGTTTCTCTGCCGTCTTTTCCATAATGCTGTCGATCTTCTGTCTTTTGTCCATTTTATGATACCCTCCACTATTTTTTTACCAAACGCCATGGACAGAACAACCCCGTTCAAGACGGTTGCCGCCTGTACCGAAGCCCTCAGTCTAGTCTCTTGATACAAAATCACGTTGTTCCGCAATGATATTGTCGAATATGTTGCCTTGACGATGCCGTACAGCATCCCAAATGCGACGCGTATCGCTGCCGCAACCATACACATGCGCACATCGTCCGCTCCGCCAAGTTCCAGTACCTGATGAAAGCGCCACGGCTGAAACCCTTTCGTAATTTCAAATTTTTTCCGCGCACTCGCCATTTCGGAAAACGGCAGTAAATACGCCTTTTTTTTTGTAAGGTGGAATAAGATCCCATCTTGTTTAAGCTGTGCATACCCCTTCATCAGCCGCAGCCGATGATAAGCCGAAAGAGAAAACCATCCTCTGTTCGACGCGGCATCCAGATAAAAATCAATATACACGAACACAGGAAAAAAGGTCAGAAGCGCTCCGAAAAAGAACGAATACACAAAAAATTCGCCCATATCCGTAATATGAGCGAATTTACAAAAAATATCCGATTTTAGCCGATTTTCACAATATCCGCCTCATCCAGTCCCTGCAAAAAATCGGGAATCTCGTACCCGTCGTCTTTTTCCTTGGCGGACTCTTCCGGTTTCCCGGCGGTGACAGGAGATTGTGACAAACCTGCATCCGGCGCTTCCTCGGGCAATTCTTCACGCGCATAGAGATAACTGTCCCGATCCTCTGTCCGTGTGATCGCCGCCATGAGCGTATCGTAATCGGGCAAATCTTCAAGTGAGTGGAGTTTGAAACGCTTTAAGAACTCATCTGTCGTCGCAAACAGAATAGGCTTGCCGACGGCATCTTTTCTCCCGCAGGGATAAATGAGTTTGAGATCGAGCAGCGCATTGACCGCATAATCGCTGTTGACGCCGCGCAGAAGTTCAATTTCCGTGCGCGTGATGGGCTGTTTGTATGCAACGATCGCGGCAGTCTCCAGAATGGTACGGGTAAGCTCCTTTTCTCGAATGGGATTGAGCACCGCGGAAACGCCGTCCTTGTACTTTGGATTAGAACCAAACTGTGCCTTTTTGTTGAACTCCAAAAGAACGATACCGCTGTCTCCGCTATACTTCTCGCGCAACTTTTCAAGCGCTTTTTTTACCTCTCCTTCGGTAACCTCTAATTTGTCCGCGATATCAGCAATCGGAACTCCCTTGCCGGAAGCAAATAAAACCGCCTCAATCGTATTCATCAATTGTTCCAAGTTCTGCCTCCTTGTCCCTGTCAGGATTGAGTATGATGGTAATCTCTCCGAACGCCTTCTCCTGCTTCACATGCAAAAACTGATATTTGAGCAGCTCCAGAATTGCCTGAAAAGTGGTTACGATCTCCGGTTTGGTAAAATCCCTTGTAAAAAGCTGCTCAAATTTTACCTCTTTTTGCTCTTCCAGACTTTCTAAAACAAATTGTATTTTCTGAGCAACCGTAAAAGAATCCCGCGGGATCTCGCGCACCTCCCCCGTCCGCTCCAGCTCTTCCTGCTTGAGCAGCACTGCAGAAAAAGCAGCAACAAGACCATCCAGCGTGAGGTTGTCCAACGTAAATACCGTGCGCACCTCACCTACATCCTTATCCGGTTCTTTAAAAAAATAGCCGATCGTTTCCAATTCTTTAAGCTTTCCGGTCTCCTCCTTAATGAGCTTATACTCCTCAAGCGCTCGAATGAGTTCGGCCTTATCCTCTTCAATTTCCGCATCCAATTCGGGATCTTGCTCCAGATTCGGTACGAGCGCCTGCGCTTTGATCTTAAGGATAGTTGCCGCAATATTGAGATATTCGCTCACCTTGTCGACATCCAGATCAGGAAGGCCTTTCATATATTCCAGAAACTGTTCCGTCACCTGCGAAACAAAGACATCCTTAATTTCGATCTCAGCCTTGTTGATGAGATATAAAAGAAGATCAAGCGGGCCTTCAAAGTTAGAAAGAACGGTCGTATATTCAACATTAGATTCAAATTTATCGCTGATCGCGCGGATCTTTTCCTCGTTTACCACGGCACAAGCCCCCATAGCGCAGTGATCGGCCAGCCCAAAATTTTTGTCGCAAATGTCATGAACCACCCGAGAATATTAAAATATCCCATAATTTCTACGTTGAGATTGACAAAAACTCTGCAAATGAAACTTTCAAAAATAAGCCCAAGCAGAATATAATAGCCGTAATTGCGCAAAAAACGATAAATCTTTCCTCTGCGCTTGTTAACAGCGTCCACAATACGGAAGCCGTCCAAAGGATACAGCGGCAGCAAGTTAAATACACAAAAACTCAAACTGTAAATAACAAGAAAATCGATAAACGAATATAAGAAATTGTAAAGAAATGTAATATGGGGAAAATAGTTCACGACAACACAGAGAATCGGATAAAAGAAAAACGCCGTGACGTAGTTGGTGACAACACCCGCACATGCCGTCAGCCCCATACCGAGACGGGGTTTTTTGAAGTTATTCGGATTGATTGCAACCGGTTTTGCCCAACCGAAACCCACAAACACAAAACAAATCAACCCCAACGGATCAAAATGACGCAGGGGATTGAGCGAGAGACGATTCTGCCATTTCGGTGTGGGATCGCCGCAGCTATAAGCGACGACGGCGTGCGCAACCTCGTGCAACGTCAGAACAATTATGACGGCGAGAAAAGACGCAAGCAAACGAGTTAAGTAGTCCATAATTTACCATTTATTATACAGGATTTGTACCGGAAAAGCAAGAAAAAGCTTGCCTCACATGCACTTTTCGATCGAGTAATCACACAATTTTCGTCGAAAGCACAATTTCATAACTTTAATACAGAAAATCCGCGGACAGCGCCGCGGAACAAAACAATTTTATTTCAAATGCGCAGGAATGACATCGTTTCTAACAAGATCCTCGTATGTCTGCGGTCTGACGATATACTCCGCTTTCCCCTCCCGCACCAGAACCGCTGCAGGAATGAAATTGCGGTTATAATTGGATGCCATTGAATAATTATACGCACCCGTTGAGAGCACGGCAACGATATCTCCGGTCTTGGCCTCGGGCAAATTGAACTCGGTGCCGATAAGATCGCCGCTTTCGCAACACTTGCCCGCGATCGCGACGACTTCGGTCGGCGCTTCATCCGCGCGGTTGGCAAGAACTGCGGAATACTTACTCTGATAGAGCGCGTAGCGGGGATTATCGAACATGCCGCCGTCAACGGCGAGATATTTGCGGATGCCGGGGATATCCTTGATCGCTCCTACCGTATACAAAGTAATGCCCGCTTCTCCGACGATAGAACGCCCCGGCTCCAGTGTGATAAAAGGGCGCTTCAGCCCATATTGTTCACAGCCCGCTTTGACTGCGGCAAGGAGCGCAGTAAGATAGTTACGATACCCCTCCGGCTCGATCTTCGCGTCCGCATCCGTATACCATATACCGAAACCGCCGCCCATATTGAGCATGTCGGCTTCAAAACCAAGCGTCTTCTTCATCCGGGCAACAAAGGCGAGATTTTTTTCCGCAGCAAGCACGAAAGACTGCTTTTCGAAAATCTGTGAACCAATATGACAATGAAAACCGCGCAGCCGCATGTGTTTCTTTGAGAGCACATATTCAGTGATCTTTTGTGCCGCGCCGCTTGCAATGGAGAAGCCGAACTTGGAGTCGGGCGTCGCTGTCTGGACATAGGCATGCGTATGCGCTTCGACACCGGGATTGATGCGGATGAGTACGTCCTGCACAAGATCGCGGCGCTCCGCCTCGCGCTCAATGAGATCCGCTTCGCTGTACGCATCGATGACAATCGTCCCTACGCCGCAATCGAGCGCATAGGCGATTTCATACGGCAGCTTGTTATTGCCGTGCATCGTAATCTTTTTTGCCGGGAACCCCGCCTGCATGGCGGTGTACAGCTCGCCGCCCGAGACCACGTCGACTCCGATGCCCTCCTGCCTTGCAATGGCGTACATTGCCTCACAGGAGAACGCCTTGGACGCATACAGGACCAATCCGTTTCCCTCATATTCTTCGTTGATGGTTTGCTGATAGACGCGCATCATTTTGCGGATATATGCCTCGTCAAAGACATAGAGCGGCGTACCGAACTGACTTGCAAGTTCCGTGCAGTCCGCGCCGCCGATCTCAAGATGTCCCTTTCCGTTGATTTTCAATGTATCTCTTAGGTGAATCATGCGGATATTTTATCATAAATCGATCCGCTCGGTCAATAAAAAATGAACCGGCGGAAAAAATTTTGCCGCCGTGTCATTTTATCTCACAATTTTATCCGTGATGCCAATACCGTGCTCCCTCGCGATATGCTTCCCACCAGGTAAATTCGGGGGCATCCTCCGCGGCGAGCAATGCGGTGCGGTCCACCTCCACGCCGTCCCGGGTCAGGATGGCGTACCCGAGAACATCCCCGTTACAAATGGGAGCACGCACCTCGTCCGCAAGCTCATATCCGAGTGCATATGTCTCTTCCGTCCCCCTTCGACTGATCGCAGAAAGTGTATGCTCTGCAGTCACGGACATATTTTTTACGCGACTGCCACGCACACCGATCCGTTGCTCCGCCGCATCGCCTGCCCTAAGGTATGTGACGCTTTCAAAGTTGTCAAAGGCGTAATCAAACAAGGAACTGACGGCAGAAAAACGATTCTGCGAACTGTCCGCTCCGATGACGACGGAGATAACCTGCGTCTCTCCGCGCTGCGCTGCCGCAGCGAGACAAAAACCGGCCTCATTTGTAAATCCCGTTTTTCCTCCCGCGCAGCCCTGATAGGAGCGAATGAGTTTGTTGGTATTGGTCATTTGCGTCGTCCTGCCGTCCGGATGAACGAAATCCTCCAGCCAGATATGTGAATACTCATGGTACTTTTCGTACTTGTGCAGCTCACGCAGCATGAGAGCGACGTCCTTTGCACAGGAATATTGCGGTTCTTTCGGAAGCCCCGTACAATTTGCGAACAGCGTGTTCTCCGCGCCCAACTTTTTTGCGCGTTCGTTCATCTCCGCGCAAAAGGCGCCCTCGCTCCCTGCGACGCGCTCAGCGATCGCCACGCAGGAGTCGTTTGCCGAACAAACGGCAATGCTCTTTAACAGTTCGTCCGCACGATACGTTAGTCCCGCACCCAAAAAAACCTGTGAGCCACCCATGCCCGCCGCACGCTCGGAGACCGTGATCTCTTCCTCATAGGACAGCTCCCCGTTGTCCACTGCCTCAAAAGCAAGGAGCAGCGTCATGATCTTGCACATACTCGCGATCGGCAGCCGCGTCTCCTCGTTCTTTGCATACAGCTGTACGCCGCTTGCCTCATCCATCAGATATGCCGCTTTGCAGGACAACTCCACATCCTCTGCTTGTGCGCGCATCTTCAATCCTCCGCCCACCGCTGCGACACACAACATGGCAGCTGCGGCAATAATCAATCCTTTCTTCATACCCGCAGTTTGTGATATTGATTAGATTTTATTTGTCTTTTCCGAAAATTATTAAAGTATTTCATCGCGTGGTAAAAACAGGAAGCCGCAGTCCCTCCCCCTTAATTTCCGATCATTTTCTCGATGCCGATACCATATCCGCGCGTTGGGTCATTCAAAAAAACATGGGTCACGGCGCCAATAAGCTTTCCGTTCTGAACGATGGGGCTTCCGCTCATTCCCTGTACAATGCCTCCCGTCTCACGCAATAAAGTTTCATCTGTCACCTTGAGGACAAGATTTTTATTTTGTTTATTCCTTTCATCAACTTTTGCGATCGCTACTTCATACGCCTGCGGCGCTACGCCGTCAACCGTGGAATAAATGACGGCAGTTCCGATCGTTGCCGAAGAAAGAGGCGCAATTTCTATCAGAGGAAGCGAAGAAAAATCATACCCGTCCGATATGGTCCCGTAAAGTCCCGTGTCACACACTTTGTCCGCCGATGCTATTTTACAATCATTCAGGAACAAACCCTTTAAATCCCCGGCTTTTCCACGCTCTCCACGGTTGACACCGATAATACTGCAAAGATAGACGGATGAATTTGCAATGGAAAGGGAATCATGCTCTTCATCGCAGACGGCATGTCCCAACGAACCAAAACGCCCGCTCCCCTTTTCGATATAAGTGACCGTACCGATCCCGGAAAGTTCGTCCCGGATAAGAACGCCGATTTTATATTTATTTCCTTTTTGATCTTTTACAGGAGTCACCTTGACCTGAACACTTTGGCCGCCTCGCTTTAAAGTAAATTCCGACGTCTTTCCGGCTCCGCGAGCTAATGCTGCACCAAGGTCTTCCACGGTTTTAGTGTGAATCCCGTCCACGGCGACGATCTTATCCCCGGTCCGGATGCCTGCATCCGCAGCCGGACAAATAACGCCGTTTTCAGAAATCACTTCCTTCAAACCGATTATCTCTATACCGTTCGCCGAAAGCGTAAAGCCTGCTGTCATGCCTCCCAGATAGTATTGCGAAGCAGCAGCATCGGCAGAACGATCTCCGCCACAGAATATAAAGCAAAGCAGCAGTGCGCTCGTAAGAAACAAAATCAGCTTACGCATCCGAACCTCCATAACAGAAGTTACTTTGCGTAAGCCGTATCTGTTCTATACAATTTTTACTCCGATTGAGAAAGGGATTTTTTGTAAAGGGAGGCGCTTGCCAGCAATTCCTCGGCATGACGGAGCGCGAGTTCGCTCTCCGTATCCCCACCGATCAAACGCGCAAGTTCCTTTATGCGAGCTTCACCGTCCAATGTATGTATGACAGTAAACGTCCTGCCGTCTTTTTCCTGCTTTTCGATATAGAATTCTCGGTCAGCACACGCGGCGATCTGCGCCAGATGCGACACCGCAATGATTTGTACGGTTTTTCCGATTTTACAGAACTTCTCCGCGACCACACGCGCTGTTTTTCCGCCGATTCCTGCATCAATCTCATCAAAAATATAAGTTCCTATTGCATTGACAGACGACAGCTGTGTTTTAATTGAAAGCATGAAACGACTCATTTCACCGCCGCTTATGATCTTCCCAAGATCTTTCAGCGGTTCCCCTGCGTTGGCAGAAAAGAGAAATTTCACATCGGACGGTCCTTCTGCCGTAACGCGCGATACATCATCTCTGGTAAAACTGCCAAACTCGACAACAAACTGCGGCGAGGCTATATTAAGAGTTCGCAGCTCTTCAATCACGCGCTCCGTAAATCCCTCAGCCGCACATTTCCGTGCGTCCGTCAAAGCTATGCAAACATCGTATATTTCGTTTTCGATGACTTTAAGTTCATCGCCAAGCTTTTGAAAGCGCGCGTCACTGTCCGAAAGCAACTCGTATTCCGCTTCGGCACGTCCGCGAAAAGCTAGAATGTCGGCAACGCTGCCTCCGTATTTTTTCTTGAGAGAACGGATCTCATCGAGACGCGCTTCCGCACGCTCCGCTTCCCGTTCATCGATATCCAATTCTTCGGAAAACTGCTCTGCCGTATCCGCAATATCCTCTACTTCTGCCGCAACCGACTCCAGACGTTCGGCAAGGGAGGCATACTTTTCCTCAAGACGCACGATCGCGGACAGGGAACGCTGTGCGCTGCGCAGCGAATCCGCACTGCCCCCGTCCGACCCAAGGTATTGACGGACAGCGTTAAGCCCTTCCAGGATTTTTTCGGCGTTGCGCCAACGGTCACGAAATGCCATCAGCTCTTCTTCTTCGCCCTCTTTCAACTCCGCACGGGCTATCTCGTCGATCTGAAATCTGAGAATGTCCAAACGACGCTCACGTTCCCCCTCGTCGCCGCCAAGCTTTGCGCGATCGTTGACGATCTGTTTTCTATGAATAAGCAGCTCTCTCAATTGTTTTTTGAGCAAAGCAACGGGCGCGCCTCCGACGTCGTCCAGCAATTTGAGTTGATTTGACTCTTTCAAAAGAAAAAAATGTTCGCTCTGCCCATGGACGTCTACCAACAGCGCCGTCAGCCTGCGAAGCATTGCCGCAGTCACGGGACAGCCGTTGATCCTGAGCGTCCCCTTTCCTTCGGAAGTTAGACGCCGCGATAGAATAAGTGTGTCATCCGGCTCAATGTCATACTCTCGCAAAAGACTGTCAACCCGAGGATCGGAAGAAAAAAACTCTGCACGGACCGCGCAAAAAGTCTCCCCCGATCGGATCATGCCTCTATCGGCCTTTGCCCCAAGAACAAAATCGATCGCATCCAGTATGACCGATTTTCCGGCGCCGGTTTCTCCGGACAATACATTTACACCTTCCGAAAAATCCAATTCCGCCCGCTCAATCAACGCAACGTTCTCTAACAGCAGTTTTTGTAACATATCAGCCCTTTATTATGGCAGAAAGCCGTTCCGCCACAATTTTCCCATCCTCCACGCTTTCACAGATCAGAAGTAATGTATCATCTCCGGCGATGCTCCCCGCAACCTCTCGGAAAGCAAGTTCGTCAACGGCAACACCCGCATTGGAAGCGCTTCCCGGAAGGGTCTTGACAATGACAAGATTCCCCACAGCGCGGATCGTAAGGGTGCTTGCACGGAACAACTCACGATGCTTCTCCGACAACGCACCTTCCTGACGGACTGCACATGCATACCGGAAGCGTTTATGCGTTCCGCGCACTTTAAATAGATGAAGTTCTTTTACGTCACGAGAAACCGTTGCCTGCGTCGCTGAAAAACCACGCGCGGCAAGCGCTTCACACAGCTCCCCTTGCGTCTCTATCTCTGTTTCTTTGATGAGCGAAAGTATTGCTTCCTGGCGCAGACTACGCATCGTCACTTTCTCCCTCAATTGATTTTTTCCGTCAGGCGGCGAAAATACTCACTCAATCCGCGTGTCAAAAAAGTAACAGAACGCGAAGATTTGCGAACAATGAGCCTATCATGTCTTCCCGCTTCCCCGAGATAAACACCATCCCCGTAGAGAACAACTTCTCCACTCAGAAGAGAAAATCCTAATTCACTCTTGTCCGAATATGCAATCGGCCGGCTGCGCATAGAAAAGGCACATACCGGCGTGATCTGAAAAGTCTCGCAATCCGGCGTCATAATGCTGCCGCCCGCCGAAAGCGAATAAGCGGTTGAACCGGTGGGTGTAGTAACGATAAGTCCATCCGCCACAAACTCCCCGGCACGGCTTCCGTCAATCGTTACGGCGAGCCGTACAACTTTATTCCGCTGTCCCGGATAGACAGGATGAAGCAACGCAAGCTCATTAAGACAATTGAATGTCTTGCCGTTAAGTTCCGCTTCCAGCATCGACCGCTGCAGAATCGCACAATTCTCATCCGATGCAAGCGCGACGACTTGGTCACGTTCGTCCCGTTCAAACTCAGTAAGAAAACCGAGCGTTCCGAAATTGACCCCGACAATGGGAAGATTCAGCAACGAAGCTCGCAAAGCAACTCGCAGCATCGTACCGTCGCCCCCCAGAACAATCAATCTGTCTGCGCGTTCGATTTGTTCCAACTCGGAAAAAATATGTGCAACATGTCCCCGTGCGCGCACCAAAACAGCAAGCTCTTCCGCAACGGAGGCATCTGCCTGATCGCGGTTATAATAAATTCCAATATTCATTGCATCAATATTATACAGCATACCTTGCATATATGCAATAGTTTTTTAGGTTTTTTCCTCAGGAAATCTCCTCTCGGCCGATTGACGCAAAAACAGCTCCCTTGAAACAGGTATTCCTCCTTTTTCCAGATGGACAATATATTCTACATTCTTTCGGACATGTATGGGAGCATTTACAATTCCCTTCGGCGCAAGATCCGATGCAAGGCATCGATCATAAAACACAGACAAAAGCGACGCATGATATTTTATCGGTAAGACCCCGCCTTTCCCCAGCCCTACGCCGCCGCACTCAAACTGCGGTTTAAATAAAACATACGCCTTTCCGCCTGTTTGCAAAAGTTCAGAAATAACCGGAAGAATCAAGGAAAGCGAAATAAAACTCAGATCAGACACAACTCCGTCAAGCGGAACATCAAAATCCTTACGCGAAAGATATCGCGCATTCGTCTCGTCCATAACCACAACACGCGGATCTGACGCAATCGTCGGAGCCAACTGATTCCGACCGACATCGATCGCGTATACACGCTCTGCTCCGCGCGAGAGCAGTACTTCACAAAAACCACCCGTACTTGCCCCGAAATCGGCAAATACTTTGCCGCTGACACATTGTTCAAACACAATAAGACCGCGCTCCAGCTTATATCCCCCACGCGAAACAAGCATACGCTCTTCGGACATAAATTCGATCCTATCCGCTGCAGTCACATCATCCGACGGAGAAAGCGCCTTGCCATCACGGAGAACAAGACCTCTCTTCAAAACTTCCTTTGCTCGGGTCCTGGAGCCAAACTTTTCCGCAAAAAAACTATCCGCGCGCATAACATTCTCTGATACAATTAAGAATCGCATTCTGAGACGGACCAAATTCCTCCATCAGTTCAGATACGCTTCCGTGCGGTATAAATCGATCGGCACATCCGAAAGAAAAAACTTGCTTGTCACTGTTGCAAAGATAATGGGCGATCGCTTCGCCGATTCCACCGCGCAGGACATTATCTTCAATCGTAATGACATACTTTTCCTTCCGAGAATCGATCAAATCATAATCCAAAGGTTTTGCAAAGCACGCATTCACTAGAGAAACAGAAATTCCTTCATTGAAAGCCAGTGACATGACGCGCCGGGCCAAATTGATACATCGCTCCCCGGCAGCATATATTATTATGTCAGACATAGTACTTTGTAAAACTTCAAATTTTCCAAATTCAACCGCACGCGCATCCCCTTCTTCCCCCTCCCTGGGGTATCGTATCGCCAAAGGTCCGTTTAAACTTATACTTTTTCGCAAAATTGCTCGAAATTCAGCAATATTTTTTGGGATTGCTACAACCAAATTGGGAATCATGGAAAGATAAGAAAGATCAAACACGCCCTGATGCGTTTCTCCGTCCGAGCCGGAAATACCGGCGCGATCGATACAAAAAACGACGGGAAGTTTCTGCCCGCAAACATCATGTATGATCTCGTCAAATGCCCGTTGTAAAAACGTAGAATAGATTGCGTAGTACGGACGCATCCCCGCCGCCGCAAGCGCCGCCGATAATACAGATGCATGCTCTTCACAGATACCGACATCAAACGCCCGCTCCGGATACCGCTCAAAAAATTGTCTCAGACCAAGCGCATCTGTCATCGCCGCAGTTACTGCAACAACGCGGTTGTCTCTTTTCGCCATGGTCAACAACTCTTCACCGAGCGCCATAGAATATTCTTTTTCGGGTTTGGCCGGAGAAATACCGTGCGTTCTGTCCGGATCTCGTTCGCAAAAGGCATATCCTTGCCCCTTGCGCGTCGTCACATGCAACAGTACACTGTTTGATTGCAGCGCATACTTTGCTTGTTCGAGAGCGGGAAGCAATTCTTCCAAATTATTTGCGTTATACACTCCCATATACTGCAATCCATAACGCTCAAACAATGCGATATCCTCTACAGAGGAACTTCCGCCCTTTAAATCCTCCAATACCTCATGCGTTCCTCCAACTGTTGGCGAAATTGACATTCCGTTGTCGTTGAGTACAATGAGGATTTTTGTATTGAGGATCTTCAGACTATTGAGCGCCTCATAGATCAGCCCGTTATTGAGCGAGCCATCTCCAATTAAAGCGATCACTTGAAATTTTTCGCCCTTCAAATCGCGCGCTTTCGCAATGCCAAGCGCTGCGGAGACAGAAGTCCCGGCATGCCCGGTGTCATAGCTGTCATACTCGCTCTCCGTACGCTTCGGAAATCCGGAAATTCCGTGTCTTTGGCGTAATGTAAAAAAGCGGTTTGCTCGTCCTGTCAAAAGTTTATGGACATAACACTGGTGCCCTACATCAAATATGATCTTATCTTCAGGGAAAGAAAAAACACGATGCAACCCAATGGTAAGTTCTACAATGCCGAGATTGGATGCAAGATGCCCTCCGCGTACAGCAACGGTCTGAAATATTTCTTCACGCAGGGCTTCGCAAAACTTTTTTAATTGAGAAATTGAGGCGCTCTTCAGCGCCTCGCGTGACATAATCTCCACGGAACCTCACCTGTCCCTCTCCAGGACATAATCAACAAATTCACGCAAGAAGTCCATTTGTGCATCGCGCATGCGATCCAAAATCGCATAACATCGCAAAGCAGACTCTTGAGCCTTCGCGCGTGCGCCGGAAACAGAATACACTTTGACCGCCGTAAGTTTTTGCTCCGCTGCATCTTTTCCGGTCGTTTTTCCGAGTTTCTCTTTTTCACCTACGGCATCCAGAATATCGTCCGTGAGCTGAAACAAGTTCCCCAGTTCCATCCCAAAAGCTTCCGCCTCCTGCCGATATCTGCCCGCTATACATGCTGCCATAATCAGCGGAGCCGCCATAAGACATCCCGTCTTATGGCGATAAATCCACAAAAGCTCTTTTTCACCGCCATTTTCGCCCGTATACAAAAGATCTGCCGATTGCCCGGCAACCATCCCAAGCGCCCCTGCAGCGCGGGATAGCGACTGCGCTGCCCGAAGAAATCCGTTTCCTCGCCCGCATTCCCCCAACAGAAGATCAAACGCAAAGGAAAGAAGCGCATCCCCGGCAAGTATTGCATTGGCCTCGCCAAACATTTTATGATTTGACGGTCTCCCCCTTCGGAAATCGTCATTATCCATAGCTGGAAGATCATCGTGAATGAGCGAATATGTGTGAATACATTCCAATGCAATTGCAAAATTTTTCTCATCACGGTAATCTACGCCAAAGGCATCAAGGGTACAAAAAAAGAGCACGGGGCGCACACGCTTCCCCCCCGACAGCAGGGAGTAGCACATACTCTCCGTGAGAATCTTAGGCTGAAACGCCATTTCCGCACATGCTTTGTGTAAGCACGTTTCAAAGTATACGCGGTACTCTTCGTACTGATCCAAAAACTTCATTTCATTGCACGCTCCGCGCATGTAACTACATTTGTAAGCAACATTGCAATCGTCATCGGTCCAACGCCACCCGGAACAGGCGTAATAAGCGACGCTTTTTGGGACACAGAAGAAAAATCCACATCCCCGACCAGTTTACCGTCCACGCGATTGATTCCGACATCCACAACAACCGCTCCGTCTTTCACCATATCCGCCGTAATAAAATTCGGTTTTCCGACTGCCGCGACAAGAATATCTGCCCGCGCACATTCTTCCGCCAAATTCTCCGTACGGGAATGACAGACTGTGACTGTTGCATCAGCGTTCAGCAATAAGAGCGCCATCGGTCTCCCTACGATATTGCTTCGCCCGACGACAACCGCTCTCTTTCCCCGTAACTCCACGGAATAGCGGCGGAGCAATTCCATCACGCCGAGAGGCGTACAGGCAACAATCCCTTCTTCGCCGAGTGCAAGTTTCCCTATATTCTCTGCGGAAAAGCCGTCCACATCCTTGGAGGAAGGAATGCACGCCAAAATACGCTCTGCATCCAGATGTTTCGGCAAAGGCAATTGCACCAGAATTCCATGCACCGCATCGTCCGAAGCAAGTGAACGGACCAACTCCTCCGCCTGCGCCTGCGTCGTGTCAGGCGGAAGATAATGCGCAAAAGAGCGTATCCCCGCTTCTTCACAGCCTCTGACTTTATTCCGAACATATACCTGCGATGCAGGATCGTCTCCGATCAAAACGACCGCAAGCCCCACTTTTTTTCCGTACTTTTCTTCCAAAGCAGCAGTCCGACCTCTCAGCCGCGCACGAATCTCAGTTGCTGTTTTTTTTCCGTCGATAACCATCATTTGTTGATAATGCCTCCCAATACGCCGTTCACAAAATCGGCCGATTTCTCGGTAGAATACTTTCGGGCGATAGACGTCGCTTCCGAAACCGAAACAACCGGCGGAATGTCATCCATATAGCGTATCTCCGACAGAGCAACCAACATGGCAGCCTTATCCGCAGGATAAATTCGATAATCTGCAAAACGAGTTACCGTCTCCGCGATTTCTTTGGAGAGTTCTTCCTTATGCGCAAGAACAGCGCTCACGATTCGCTCTGCGAACGCCGTATCTTCTTCGTTAAGTTTAGCCTGCCGATATACGGCAGCACGAAAATTTTTTTCACCGTCTCCGCCAAATAAATCTGCGAATACGATCCTGAATGCGGCTTCCCGCGCGTCGCTTCTCATGTGTCTCATCCTCATGTAAGTGTTCCCCCTCGCAAGCGAGAGGGAACGATGCATTGTCTTATACGTTTGCCACCTGTTCGGCAGACGTTTCTGCGATCGGCTGCGTTTTTGGCGCCGGAAAAATAACGCTCGTGATATGGACATCGACCTTCGCGATCTTATATTTCGTCATAGATTCAACCATCTGCTTGATGTTCTGCTGAATACGAAATGCAAGTTCCGGTACCTTATAGCCATAATACGCTATAACGGAAATATCAACAAAGACGCCTTCCTTTTCAAAGCAAATTTTTATGCCGTGATTTTTGGAAGGCACCAACTCGATCCCCTCCGTCTCGCGTAAGCTGAGAACAGCAATGCCGCTCACAATATCCGAATTATAGGTAATCTTCCCCTTCTGACCGTTGGGATTGTACTTAATACTTGCCATAACAGTCTCCTTTGCAACCATTATAGCACATCTTTTTCAAATTTACTACTGTTTTTTTCAACTTTCCGCATAAACAGGCATAATTATAATATTTCCGTCCCGCACTTTCTGCTCTTCTTCAAGGACATAAAAAATTTTTGTGACCATTTCTGCGGTAAGTTCACTGGAGTTGACAAACACATTGATATTGTCCGAATCGCCTATCGCAACCGCCGCATCGGAAAAGCCCATTGTTTTGATAATGGATTCCATAATAAGTTCGTCTTCCATGATCTCAACAAGTTCCTGTTTGCGTGCAACGGCGGCATCATACTCTTCCGTCCCAGGTTCATATGCCGAAATGACACTGTCAAGCTGTACAAACTCTTCGCTTCGCGTCGTGTTCCGGTCGGCACGATATGTCGTGAAATAGTTCGCTTCGACTGCGGCATCTACATTCTGCGGCTGTGTTCCAGCCAGAACAAAGTTGCAAACAGCCGTTACGGCAAGGAGCAGGACCAGCGTTGACATTAAAGCAATTTTCTTGGTGTTGGACATTTCTATTCTCCTTATACAAAAATTATTTTTTGTCAGACGGATACACATGGATCCGATTGTCTGCCAGATTGAGCGCATTTGCCGTAATCCGTGTAATTTTCAGACGAACAAGAATTCCGTCTTCTCCGTCGAATATGACGACCGCGCCGACCGGAACGCCATTCTCTTCCGAAATCATGACAGAAACGCTTTCTATTCCGTCGATCTCGGAGAGCAAAGCCCCAATACGTTCCTCCTGCGCAGTTGGCGTATAGCTTCCGGAAGGCGCATCGGCACGGTCTGTTCCGAATACGAACCAGCTTCCGACCAGTAACACGAGCGCAACAAAAGCTACTAACAATATACGCGCCGTCTTATGTTCCCATATTTTTCGCAGCGACTCTTTCACATGACCTCCGTCTCACAGCCGTAACGGGTTTCAAGCGCATCTTCGATTTGTTCACTAATATGTATATGCTCGTCCTGCGCATATATTCCGAAATCTGTAATCGTAACTGCGATTTTTTGATAGGAAAATGTCGTATCCGGATTGCGCTCTACATTCGCCTCCCCCGTCACCCCATACGTTTTACTCAACCAGAGAACAATATTTGTTTCATCCCGAATTGCAAGTTCATCCGCACAGTAAGCCATGTATGCCTGGTCTGTTTTCAGATCGGCAACAGAAAACATCTGCTCTTCACCTGCAACAAAACGTCCAAGCGGCGCAAGCATGACAAAGAGAGTCACAAGTTTGGTCGCCCCCTTCAAAAAATGCCCCATCTTTCCGCCGGGAGCAATCAGTGAAATAAGAGACGACAACAGGACAACACCGACAATACTTAGAATATACTCTGTCATCAGAATATGACCCCCGTCGAGCAAACCAAAAGAACCAAGGTAAGAAAATAGAGAAAAGCGATACAACAGAGTCCGGCTATGAAGAATCCGCAATCAGAGGCAAGCCGTGACAGGAACGCGGATATTTTCCCGCCGACCGGCTCTGCCGCCGCAGCACTCAGTCTTAAAAAAATCTGAAACGCGGCAAACAAAAGCACGGGACGTAGAATGACGCCGAACAGAAGAAACACAGCAAAAGATCCGACGGCATTCTTGATGAGGGCGCTCCCTGCCAGCACCAAATCAAGGCCGCCAGACAGAAATCCTCCAACAATGGGAACAGAGCCGGAAACAAGATACTTTGCCGCCCGAAGGGAAAGCCCGTCATACTGTGCAGCAGAGATGCCCTGCACCGTGAGAAAGATGCCGAGCAGACCAAGCGTGAGACCGATCAGCCATTTATTAAGGCTCTTGAAAAAGTCACCGAGTTTTGTTGTTTTGACTTCATCGGACAGACATCCGATAAATGTAAGAACAATAACGGCAACCGAGGTGGGAAGTACCACAGCAGAAAACATTTCACACACAGCGCTCGACAGAAATGCGACTGCCGGACGATAAATCCCGGCAGATACGGCACCGCCACTGGCCGCCATCAGCGTTAAAAGAATAGGATATATGATTTCCATTTGTCGCTGCATGCTCTCTATTGCAGAGAAGCCGGCCTGTAAAACTGAAATCAGGACTGATAAAAGCGCTGCCCCCACACAGAGATATGCAGCAAAATGGATAACCTCCGCCATGCTGCCGCGCAAAAAACTGCCCCTGACCGAATTGAGTATTCCACTGAGCAATGCAACTGCGATTATCACTGCAAATGCAGGCAATATGACCTTCCCTTCTTCCCAGACGAGCGCAAGAACAGATTGCCACAATGAGGCATAATCCAGAGAAAAATCCCCCGTCACGATACTCTCGAGTGCCTCTTTGATGCTTCCGGCTTCATACTGCGGCAGCGTTTCCAGATACGCTTCAAGCTCCTCGGTATCCAGGGCTTCCAGCAGCTTCCTGACCTCTTCCCGCAGTTCCTCAATCGCAGTCTCTTCCTCTGCGGTAAAAGCAGAGGCTACAATCGGTTCGGATATAGCAGGTAGAAAATAGAACGCCAAAATCACAAGCAGACTCCCGACAATGAGCAGAAAGACAGAGCGACGTTTCGCGTTCGCAATTCGTCTGATACCCTTCATGCGATCAACCTCAGAAGATCATTCACCAGTCCGAGAACGCTCTCCAGGATGGGTACGGCAAGCACGAGAATAATTAGCTTTCCACAAAAAATCAGTTTGTCGGCAAGGGAGTCTTGTCCAAAGTCATGCAAAACTCCCGCACTGAACTCAACGATATATCCGATACCGACCATCTTTAACAAAGTCTTGACGATTGTCGAATTTAACCCCGTCGTCTCGGCAATCTCAGTAAAAATATCAATACTTCCGCGAAAGATCTCCAAGGCAAACAGCAGTAATATGATACTTCCTGCAATTGTTACCGCAAAAGCAAGTTCAGGTTTTGTACTCTTGACAAGAATCGCCGCAACAGCAGTCACGAATGCAACGCCAACAAACTGAAAAATCTGCGTCGTCATGTCACACCAAAAATTTCCTGAATCGTATCAAACAAATCACCAATCATGGTAACGGCGACGGTAAGCGCCAGAACAAGGCCAACAATGGAAACGACCGTTGAAATATCATCCCTGTCTGATTTTTTTAACACCTGACAAACAACCGTAACAATGATGCCGATCGCCGCCAGTTTGAAAATGATGGAGATATCCATTACACAATGAGAATAACAAAGGCGAGACCGGCAAGAAGACCAAGCTTCAGATACAGCTCTCCCTTTTCTTTGGCTTGCTTTACACAGATCCCCTTTTTCTCAACGAGTGTGCTACGGCGTATTCCGAAAAAATCATGCTGAGAGCGGGCATCTCCCCGTCCGAGCATTGAAAAGTACTCCTCACACTCTCTCCTCTCTTCTTCCGTAAGATAATTAAGCTTTACCCTGTTTTTCCTTTCCGAAGAAAAGTTATCGAGTATTTTCTGAAAGTCGCCGCCACCGCGATAAGTCTTTAAAAGAACGGAGAGCGGTTTTCTGGCATAATCAAGCTCCGTAAGATACCGTTCATTAAATTCAAACCATTGGCTGTAAAAACGCGCCCTGTTGCGAAATTTGCCCGCGGCAAAATAACCCATTCCAATCCCGAAAGCCACAATACAAACCGCAAGCAGGAATTTAAGCCATAACACAGCCGTCTGCTCCATATACAGCGCCGATACGCCCTAATCCGTCAAGTACCACATAACGATCAAACAGTTTCTGCGGTACGTCATTTACACTTTTGAGATGTGCCGAAGCAAATACATAAATGCCTCCCTCAATCGCACGCTTTACGGCCGCATAATCTTCCGGAAGCAATTCATCTGTTACGATCAGATCCGGTCGCATAGCTCGGATTCCCGCAGTAAAAGCCGTCAGTTTGTCCGCAAACCGTACAATATCCGCCGTCGCACCCAGATCGTCTGCCGAAAGCTCCCCGCGTTCGTCGCTGACTAAAACATTTAAGGAGCGCCTCTTGCAAACCAGACGCACTAAATCGCGCAGCATTGTCGTCTTCCCTTCTCCGGGAGGCGAAAGCAGAAGAACAGACCGCATGCGATCGAGGAGACAGCTCTCGTATACAGGAAGAGCGCATCCTGGTACGGCATGCGGAATACGGATGCACAGCGAAGTCACCGCATGAATGGATAGAACCCCGCCGTTTTCATAGACATATGTTCCGCAAAGCCCGATGCGTTCACCGGCGACCCCGGACACAAAACCCTGCTTTATCTGTTCTGATACCGAATAAACGGAATACCCGCTCGCCGCAAATATGATATCTTCTATTTCCCGCATTGTCGGAAGAATCGCATCCTCAGCTCGTGTACAAATCCCGCGTTCTCCGAGATAGCAGTATGTTCCGCCGAAATTTGCGCGAAGCGGTTTGTCCGCTCGAACTCTAAGTTCATAAAGCATATTTTGATTAACATGCCGCACTGCCTCGGAAATACGCGGCGGAAGAAACTCCAGCATGGTATATCATATGGGACAAGTCTGCCGATTATGAATTCGCTCCCCATTTTGCCAACAAAAAAAGCCGACCCGCAAACGGGTCGGCTTTTCAGTTCTCAATCGTTACTCGATCACAAAGACAGAAACACTGTTATTCTTAATGGTCGCCTTCAGCGTGTCGCCATCCAGCGCGATGTCGTTCTCAATAGGCTCAATATTGATCTGCTTACCATAACGGACGCCGATCTCGTTGATGACGGTCTCATCTTCATGCCACAGGGTCGTGACGTGCGCTTTGGTCTTGCCTTCAAATCCGATGAGCTTTGCCTGCATCTCCTCATCCTTTCCGGAGACATTGACGACCTTCAGATAGATCTTACCGTCGTTGCCAACCGTCGCGGACTGGAAGATGCGCTCATTGACCTTCCAGATATTCTTGAACAGCACTTCATGCCACTCGCCGTCCTTCTTGATGGAAGCCGTGAACGTCTTCTTGGTATAGACGAGCTTGATCGTGTTGCCTTCGGGGCTGTAGCCGAGGAACTTGTCTTTGCCCATCATCTCGCAGACGGTGCGCATGAAGTCAACGCGCTTGTCGAAGGAGACGTCATACCCCTTATGATTCTTACCGTACTGGCAGCAGATCGAGAAGCCCGCGCAGTCGATCGTGCCCGCGTCGCGGACATCGGCAACGCCGACACCTGCAATGAAGGACTGCTCGCCGTACAGTCTGCGGAAGTCGATGAGCACTTCGCAGTCGCTGAACTTCTGCTCGTCATAGTAGAAGCCGTTGAATGCATCGCTCTCCTCCACGATGAGTTCGCCGTTTTCGATGTGACCGCCGCGCGAATTGGGATAGACCTTCCAGCCGCCCATTCCATCCTTAAATTCGTGATGATAAAGTGTTTCGCCCGTCTTGAGATCGCGCACCGTGACGCTCTTGACGGCGCTTGCCGTACGGTGACCGCCAAATACAAGACCGCCTGCATTGTCGTCGTTGACCTCAGAGACGCCGGTCAGCGTATAATTGCCGACATTAGCCGCAAACATCTGCTGGACGTAGTAGTTAGGCGTCAGCATGACTTCGTGCGCATTGAACCAGATCATGTCGGGCGTCCAGCGATAGTTGAGCGTAGAAGCAAACAAAGGCGCATAGCAAGTCATCTTAACGACGTCGGAATTGCGCTCACAGCCCGTCAGGAACGCCGCTTCGGCAAGCGCGCTGCGCAAGTTGTTATCACCGTTGAGACGGCCTCTGCCGTCCGACATCGTGTGCATTGCATACTCGCCCATGAACACCTTCGCGCCGTCCCTGTCGTAGCAGTCATAGCGCTTGGTGTTGTCGATGAACCACTGATAGGAGTTGTAGACGTGTTCGTCCACGATCATGTCGCGATACTTTTCGTTGATGACCTTCCAGCTGTCGTTGCTGTCCTGCGGACGGATATCCACGCCTGCGGACGTCACGACCGTAATATCAAAGAGCTTTAGAAGGTCGGTCATTCTGCCCTTATAGCGGTACTGACGCACGCCGAGAAGGCAGGATGCGAAGTTATCGAAGTACTCATAGCCCCAGTTCTCGTTGCCGATGCCGATATACTTGAGTTCAAACGGAGCAGGGTGTCCCATATCGGTACGCACCTTTGCCCAATAGGACTCGTTCGGATCGGTCGAGGAGACATCACCCTTGGCAAAATAAATGAGATCCGCGACGTTGTCGATGACTTCCGTTTTGAACGCAGGCGTGCCGGGCATGATACGCTGGTAGCCGGTCTTGCGCTGCTCACCCATACGGATCTGACACAGAAGCCCGCAATGAAGTACGGGAAGCGGCGTCGCACCGATATCTTCGCACAGGCAGAAATACTCATAGAAGCCGATCCCGTAGGACTGCATATATCGCCAGAGGTTGGGGATCTGCTTTCTCTGTTCCAAAGGTCCCACCGTATTGCGCCACTTGTACTGATAGTCAAAGGAGACGTCGCCCTCGACGACGCAGCCGCCGGGGAAGCGGACGAACGAGGGATGGCAATCCTTTAAGACCTGCACGAGGCGGGGAGAAAGCTTGCCGTTGCGGTACTTATTGGGATCACCCCAGGTCGTTGCAGGCAACAGGGAGACATAGTCGATGCCGATCGTGCCGTTGCCCTCAAGCACGATGCAAAGACGCCCCATTGTATCCTTTTCCGCCACGACGGAGGTGGTAACCTTGATCCAGTCGCCCTCATTTCCTTCGGGGATCGCGATCTCGCCGATGGTCGTGTGACGACCGTGCGCGCCGCGGATAAATACCTTGGCAACGCCCTTGAAGCCCATGCGTTTCACCCACATGGAGAAGTTATAGGTCTCCTTGTTGTAGACGGGCATGCCGTACATATCGTACCCGCCGTTGGTGTAGTACCCAGGGTTTTCCAAATGATAGATGCCGCCGACATTGAGCACAAGATAGTGCGGGTTGTTGGCATTCATGCCCCCCATATCGGAAATGTATCTGGGACCTGCACCGTATACATCCCAATAGAACCAGTTTGCGCTTCGCGCGTCCACATGGCTTTCGGCATTGAAATCGTCGTACGCGAAATACGCAAATTCAAACGAGTTATTAATGACCATTTCCGCATTCAGACCGCCGTCTGCGGACTGATTGATGTCTTCAAAGAAGATACCGTAAAGTTCTTTTGAGACATCTACGCCCCTCTTCTTTGCGTCCAACGTGTACTGTACCATTCATTCTCCTTCGCTGTTTCACCGCTCTTTGGTTGGGGTCAGCCGCCCGTGATCAGCATGTGCATAAATTGAGGTCTTTTTCCTCGCTGATCCTTGCCCATATTATAGCAGAGATTTGTATTTTGTCAACATTATTCTGAAACATTTTACTTGAAATTTAATAAAATTATTTATCACAAAAACAGTTTGTCATTTACACTTTTACCATACATCATTGAACATCATAACATAACCGCTGACCAAACGAGCCTCTTATAACAGCTGTGTGTTAGGTCATTGATGCGCACCCTTTTTATCCGCCCGAGCGACTGTCTCCGAATAGAAAAATAATTTTATAGTTCTATGTCAAAACAAGTACAACTGAACCAATAAAATATAACGGCCGCCTTTCCGGCAGCCGTTATATTTTTGTCATTGATTGTCAACAGTGCAGAAGTTTTTCTTTGCAAATGACCTTTCTGCAGAATTTTGTTCACTTATCAGCCTATGGACTTGGAAACAGAGTTACAGCAACGATTTATAAAGGGCGATGATGTCTTCCTTGGTGGGATCCTTGGGGTTGCCGGGGCGGCAGGCGTCGTCCATGGCGGACTGCGCCAGGAAATCAAGATCCTCCTCCTTGACGATGCCTTTGAGTGTTTTGGGAATCCCGACATCCTCGGAAAGCTTTCTCACCGCGTCGCATGCTGCCTTGCGCGCCTCAGTGAGCGACATTGCATCCACGCCTCCGACCCCCATCGCCTTGGCAATGTCGCGGTACTTTTCGCCCGTCGCCTCGGCGTTGTATTCCATGACGGTGGGCAACAGGATAGCATTCGCCACACCGTGCGGCGTATCGTACAGCGCACCCAGAGGGTGTGCCATCGAATGGACAATTCCCAGCCCAACATTGGAAAACCCCATGCCGGCAATATACTGCCCGAGCGCCATGCCCTCTCTGCCTTCAGGCGTGTTTGCGACCGCGCCGCGCAGGTTCTTGGCGATAATCTCGATCGCCTTCAAATGGAACATATCGCTCATCGCCCAGGCGCCCTTGGTGATGTAGCCCTCGATCGCGTGGGTGAGTGCGTCCATGCCCGTGGCGGCGGTCAGCCCCTTAGGCATCGTGCTCATCATATCGGGATCGACGACGGCAACGACGGGGATATCGTGCACGTCCACACACACCATCTTGCGGTTTTTCTCTGCGTCCGTGATGACGTAGTTAATGGTGACCTCCGCCGCAGTACCCGCCGTGGTCGGAACGGCGATGATGGGCACGCACTTATGTTTTGTGGGCGCGACGCCCTCCAGGGAGCGCACGTCCGCAAATTCAGGGTTGGCAATGATGATGCCGATCGCCTTTGCCGTGTCCATGGACGAGCCGCCGCCGATTGCGATGATGCAGTCCGCGCCGCTCTTTTTGAAAGCAGCAACGCCCGTTTGCACATTTTCGATCGTCGGATTCGGTTTGATCTCGGAATAAATATCGTAGGGAATGCCCGCAATTTCCAACACATCCGTGACTTTCTTGGTCACGCCGAATTTGAGAAGATCAGGATCGGAGCAGACAAACGCCTTTTCAAATCCCCTGCCCTTGACTTCGGTCGCAATTTCCTGAATTGCGCCCTTGCCGTGATAACTCGTTTCATTGAGTACAAAACGATTTGCCATAACAATATCTCCTTATCTTCGTTTATTTGCATATTATTATATCATATTTGAAAAACAGATGCAAGCAAGGCGAGAAGCGTGCGCAAACGCGACAAAGCATTGCGCCGCAAATGTTTTTCAAATATCAAGAAAGTCCTTTCGGTAGTCGATTCCAAACAGCTCGGCAAGTTTGATCATATCTTCGTCTTTGATGGTGTTCTTTCTCGACAGATGCGCGGTGAGCATATAGATCTGTGCCGCCTTTTCCACCGTTTCGATGAGTCCGAATGTCTCGTCCATCGTCTTACCTGCTCCGTAAATACCGTGCATCGCCCAGATGACCAGGCGGAACTGTTTCATTTTCTCAGCAGTCGCCCTGCCGATCTCCGACGTGCCGCACAGCATCCAGGGAAGCACGCCCACGCCGTCGGGGAACACCACGATGCACTCCGTGCACATCTCCCATAAGGTGTGCGTAAACTTCTTTTCATCCAGCTCATGCACATAATTCATTGCAAGCGTGTTCGTGGGGTGCGAGTGCATGACGACGCGGTTTTCGGGATCGACCGAAAGGCGCGCCATGTGACTCATCATGTGCGCAGGGAACTCGCTCGTCGGTCTGCCACCGTCCTCATATCCCCACAAAAGCTCGATATTCTTGCCGCCCTTGCCGATGCGCACGATGCCGAGATTGTTTGCGGGATCCTTCTCCACGTTCTTGAAGTACTTGCCCGTGCCAGTGACAATGAAGATCCTCCCTTCCAGCGGGCTTGCGTCGAAGTCCTCCTCGTTCACGCCCATGAAGGGAATGGTACGCACGACCTTGGTTAAATCGAGATACTCGCCCACTTCCTTCTCGTCGAGCAGGTAGCTGATATTGCCGCCGTTGCGTTCGTCCCAGCCGAGACGGTACATATTTGCCGTCGTTTCACACATTTCGCGCACGAAAGGCGCCGTCAGAATATCTTTCATTTGCGGTTCTCCATGACCTTCTTTTCGTATTCCATGATGGGTTCATAGTAATTTTCGTCGAGGTTCTGCTGCGCGAGGTACTCCTCCCACACGTCGGAAAACGGCAGCATTTTGACGCGCTCCTGCAAATACATGAGCCGGGTGAAATCCCCCTTTTCCTGTGCCGACTTCATTTCCTCGTTGGGAAGGAGCAGCGCATATAAGAGTGCCTTCTGAACGGAGCGCTGACCCGTCACCCACGCAAACATACGGTTAATGGAGGCGTCGAAGTAGTCGAGCGCGATCTTGACTTTACTGAGCGCGTCATTGCGCACGACCTCCTTCATGATCTCCTTTAGTTCGTCCTCAAAGATGACAACGTGGTCAGAGTCCCAGCGCACGGGACGAGAAACATGTAATGCGACTTTGTCATAGAACGCGAGCATCGCGGGAATTTTATCGGAGACGACTTCCGTCGGGTGATAATGCCCGTTGTCGAGAAGCGAACAGATACCGCGCGTCGCCGCATAATTCTGACAGAACTCGCTGCTGCCTACCGTAAAGCTCTCCACGCCAATACCAAACACCTTGCTCTCAACAGCGGGAATAACCCACTCCTTATTATAATCGGCAAGAATTTCGTCCAGCGACTGCGCATACCGCTTGCGCGGCGAAAGACGATCGGCGGGAATATCTTTATATCCGTCTGGAATCCAGATGTTGACAAGGCAGGGGCTGTTCATCTCCTTGCCGAGGTACGCCGCAATCTCCATGCAGCGCTTACCGTGCTCCACCCAGAACTTGCGCGTCCCCTCGTCGGGCGAGGAAAGCGTAAGCCCGTCCTTCATTTTGGGATGCGCAAAAAAAGTCGGATTAAAGTCAATGCCGGCAAGTCCATGCTCTCTGGCGAACTTTACCCACGGTGCGAAGTGCTCGGGACGATACGCGTCGCGGTCGATCCTGCCCTTGTCCGCGCCGAGGAAGGCGTAGCTTGCGTGAATGTTGATGCGCTTTGTTCCGGGCATCAGGGAAAGCGCGAAGGCGTAGTCCCTCATCAGCTCTTCGGGCGTACGCGCACGACCGGGGTAGTTGCCCGTCGTCTGGATGCCGCCCGAAAGGCTCTGCGCGCCCTCAAACCCAAGAACATCATCTCCCTGCCAGCAATGCACGGAGACAGGTACCCCTTTCAGCGATCCAATAGCAGCGTCTGCATCAATCCCAAACGCCGCATAAGCTTTTTTCGCTTCCGAATAACTCATCTGAATTCCTTCCTTTTTTGAATGCAAATATGAAAAGAGAGAGCGTTCCTATTCAAAATTAGGGGGAGGAGGTTTGATATTCCGGAACGCTCTCTTCTTTCACAAAATTAGATCCGCATCTGCACTTTCAAATTACCAAGCGCAGTTGCCTCAACAGGCAGTGCTGTCACACGCACGCCGCATAATTGCCGGGTCAGCTCATTGAGCCATGTGTTTTTTGCTCCGCCACCAACAATACAAAGTGTATCATACTTTTTTCCCGTGCAGTCAGAAAGCTCTTTGAGTACAGTACGATACCCCAAGGCAAGACTTCTGTGCGCACAGCAAAAGTAATCGCCTGCACTGCGCGGACGACATTGAAGCGCACCGTCAAACGCCTCCTTCATGGAAGCGGGCGCCAGAAAGCGGGGGTCGTTGACATCTACAAGCGCATCAAAGGTACTTTCCTTCCCCATGCGCATCACATCGTCAAACGACTTCTCCGGTGCAAGCTCAGCCTTCAGGCGATTAATGATCCACATCCCCATTATGTTTTTTTGAAAACGAAAATAGCCTACGCCGCCTTCGTTAGAGAAATTGTATGAGCGCGCCAAGTCTGAACAGACGGCGTATGGCATCTTAACGCCCAAAAGGGACCATGTCCCGCTCGAAAGATAGGCGCCTTCCTGTACAGGAATCCCCTCTACCGCCGAAGCGGTATCGTGCGAAGCGCACAACACTACCTGTGTATCGCCGCCTACTTCCTCTGCAATTTCGGGTAAAAGCGATCCGACTTTACTTCCCGTTGTCCAAAGGTTCTTAAATATGTGCGCAGGCAAGCCAAGCGCAGCAATCAGATCACGGTCATATGCACCCGATTGCGCATTTACAAGCCCGGTAGTAGTCGCGTTGGTGTATTCGTGTGCTCTGATGCCCGTGAGTTTATAAGAGAGATACTCCGGAATCATCAGAAAATCGGTAACTCCTTCCAGCCTTCCGTGCATGTTGTCGTCAAAAAGCTGATAGATGGTATTAAATGACTGAAACTGGATGCCCGTTTTTTCATACAACGTCGCAAACGAGACCCTAGCGTGGACGGCATCGATCGCCTCTGTTGTCCGACCGTCGCGATAGGCGTAGCAGGGTAAAACTTCCCCATCCCCTTGCATAAGTACATAATCCACCGCCCAGGTATCGATGGCAAGACTTTCGATATGCGGATGCTTCTTAAATGCAGCTTTTATGCCGGTCTTTACATGTTTAAAAAGCATGTCAATATCCCAAACGAGATGTCCGGCATGCTCCTTCACGCCGTTGGAAAAACGGTATACTTCCTCCGTGTGTATCGCACCGTTTTCCGTCCAACCAACGATATGCCTGCCGCTTGATGCGCCGATATCAATCGCAAGATATAATTTCATCCTATCTCCTTGTTTTATAAATATTATATCAGGAAATAAAAATAAAACAAGGACGTATTTTTTGAAAAATACTGTCCCTATTTGACATCGTTATTTTTTTGTGTTATAATGTTTATATGGATACAAAGATCATCGAACATCTGACACAACTTACCGACGAGGAGCGAGATATTCTGCACGGGAAGCAAATCAAGCGCGGTGACTATTCCTTTTCTGACCGTTTCATCGTCAACAGCGCAAAATTCTTAGGCGGACGCGAACTTGATCTAAGACCACACACTCGCTTTATCGATTTTCCCGATCACGGACACGATTACATGGAGTTCATGTACTTGTACGCGGGACAGATTTCGCATATCATCGGCAAGGACACCGTGACACTCGAACGAGGAGACATTCTCTTCCTCAATCGCCATGCGCGTCACTCCATTAAAAAAGCAGGACAGAATGACATCGGCATCAATTTTATCATCTCCAATCCCTTTTTACAGGCTATCTTCCCTCAAGTAGAGAACAATCCCGTGATGAGCGAATTTTTAACCAATAACTTTGACGACAGCGGCGAGGCGGAATATCTTTATTTTCACACACGAGACTGTTTTCCCATCCGAAACCTGATGGACAATTTAATCTACGCCATTGTCAATCGTTCACAAGAAATATACGCGGGTCTTGTCTCTATGCTATTCACCTATCTTTCATACTATCGCGAAACACTGGTCAACGCTCTTCGTGTGCCATCTCCGGATACAAAATTAAAACACAGCGTAGTTTCCTATCTGGAAAGTCATTTTCCCACCGCAACCCTCACAGAGCTTTCCGATATGCTCGGTTATACACAGGCTTATCTCTCGCGTCGAATTCACACAACGTTTGGCATGACATTCCAGCAACTTCTGCAAAATCAGCGTCTCATCGCGGCAGAAAAGCTGCTGCGTTCAACATCTCTAAGTGTAGGAGAGATCGCCCGTACAGTAGGCTATGAAAATCAAAGTTATTTCTACAGGATCTTTTTGAAACAGCATGGCATTTCGCCACACAAATTCAGGAAGAACTCAAATACAATGTTCAAATAAAAACCGCATACGAAACATAAAACACGGCAGGACATCATTCCTGCCGTGTTTTTGGTGCACCGGTGAATTATACTAATAAGTGCAACAGGAGAGGAAGAAAAAAAGGAGTTCATAC